>Ga0209737_10000762_pt1 | contig 24671 bp, 27 predicted proteins | sample TergutCu122P3_FD_187284 | JGI IMG/M metagenome (GOLD analysis project Ga0209737, IMG submission 187284) | Cubitermes ugandensis P3 segment gut microbial communities from Kakamega Forest, Kenya - Cu122 P3 (SPAdes) (version 2) | ecosystem: Host-associated > Arthropoda: Insects > Digestive system... | reverse complement strand
AACTCAAACAAGCCCTGGCTGAGTTGGGCGACCGTTATGTTTGCGACGACACCATTGACGACTCTGACATGAAACTTTTGGCGGCAGATTTGCAGGAAAAAGAAGGCAAAAGCGACAACGCGGCCACCGTGCGACGCAGAATACTCGCAGAGCGCCTGGAAATGTTAAAACGCAAAACACGCTGAGGACTCAGAAGGTTTCAAGGCGAGGTTTTGGGGCGCCGAAAAAGCACCTTCTTCAGCTTCGCCTTCTCCCAGGCTGTGGCCATCTCAAAAGCAGGAAAGCTTTTCTCGCGCTCGCGAAAGGCCCTGGAGTGCAGGTTGCGCCGCGCTGTTTTCTCTGTGGGCACAAAAACCTGGTGCAGCATTTCGTGAAAGACGACAAACTCAACGTAGAAGAGGGGGACTTCCAAACTGTCCAACCCAGGGTGGAGGCGGATTTGTCGGCGCTCATGCTCATAAACCCCCAGGCGTACCGAGGAGCGCGCCTTGCGCTTGGGCGCGGGGGACCAGCCGATGGAGGCCACAATTTGGTTGTCAAAATGCTCCCGGTTGAGGCGGGTGAAAATGTCCTGCAAGTCATGGTGCCTGCCGAGGGTGCGCAGGGGCTTTGCCGGCTTGGGAGGAGAAGGGAATTTCGGAAGCTGCTCGCGGATGAAGGCATTTAACTGCCGGCTGGCACGCTTGCAACGGCGTCCCAGGTAGTCGCCCAGGGCCTTGCGCATTCGCAAGTCCGCCTGCAAAAACATGCGGTGCATGCGGACTTCCAGCCCAAAGGTTTTGCGCTTGCAGCTAAGCATGGTGCGTTGGTTGCAATTCATGCGCAAAGAAACCGGGAAACCCAAGCGCTGAGACAAGTCCCTCGCCAAAACCTGGCTGGGCAACTCCTGAAACGACAAGGCATGCAGCGAAGTCACCGGTGCCGACACGGGCTTTGCGGGCGTTTGGGTTTTTTCGAGTCCCGCTTGGGCAAACAAGTCAAGTTGAACGGCACAGGCAAGGTGCTGCATGCAGTCTTTTTTCTCCGTCAAAATGGCCCCCAAAATACTCCCAAAAGCCCAAAGCTCCAAAAAAAACCCCCACCGGGTTTTGGAAGCTGCAACCCCCCCCTGTTTGCGCCGGTTTATTGGAGTGTGGGTGGTTTTTTTGAAAGTACAAAACTATTTTTCTGGCGGTCCCCTTTGTTTTCAGGTGAATGGTTTTGGCGCAGCTTGGGCCTTCGCAAGGTGGAGGCTTGGGCGGCGCGCCGTTCTCAAAGGAGGCAATATGTCATTTCGAAGCGAGCAGGACTTTCTGGGCGAAAAGCAAATTTCCAACACCGCCTATTGGGGTGTGCAGACAGCCAGAGCCATTGAAAACTTCCCCATCAGTGGATACAGGCTGGACGAAGCCCTCATCCTCGCCATGGCTATGGTGAAAAAGGCCGCCGCCCTCGCCAATACGGAGACGGGGCGCATGAAGCCTGACATTGGAGGGGCCATCGCCAAGGCTTGCGAGGAAATCCTCAGCGGCCAGTGGCGAGAGCAATTCGTCGTGGACCCCATTCAGGGCGGCGCCGGCACCTCCATCAACATGAATGCCAATGAAGTCATCGCCAACCGCGCCCTTGAGTTGCTGGGAAAACCCAAAGGCAGCTATGAAACCATCAGCCCCAATGACGATGTCAACATGGCCCAAAGCACCAATGACGCTTTTCCTACGGCCATCCACCTGGCCGCGCTTTTTCGATTGAAGGAATTGCAGGCGGCGCTGGAAGCGCTGTGCAAGGCCTTCGGGGACAAAGCCAAAGCCTTCGACGGAATGATAAAAATGGGGCGCACCCACTTGCAGGATGCGGTGCCCATTCGCCTGGGGCAGGAGTTTGCAGCGTATGAGCGCGTTTTGAGGCGGGACTTGGCGCGCATTGCGCAGGCGGCCAAAGCCTTGCTGCATATAAACATGGGCGCAACCGCTGTGGGCACGGGCCTCAATGCGGACCCGAATTATATTCGCCTCGTCGCGCAAAAGCTGGCCCAGCTTTCGGGCTTTGCGGTGGAAACCGCGGAGGACTTGGTGGATGGCACGCAAAACACGGACAGCTATGTGGAGGTGTCTTCTGCCCTCAAAGTCTGCGTGCTCAACATGTCAAAAATTTGCAACGACTTGCGGATGATGGCCTCCGGCCCCCGCTGCGGACTGGGGGAGCTCAACCTTCCTCCCCGCCAGCCGGGCTCCTCCATTATGCCTGGGAAAGTCAACCCCGTCATGGCTGAGGTTGTGAACCAAGTCGCCTTCAAAGTCGTCGGGAATGACTTGACCATCGGCATGGCCTCCGAGGCTGGACAGTTTGAGCTGAATGTCATGGAGCCTGTCATTGTGTTTTCCCTCCTGGAGTCCATTCGGATGATGACGCAGGCCTTCACTGTTTTCCGTACGCACCTGTTGGAGGGCCTCACCGCCAATGCCGAGCGCATGAAAGACTATGTCAACAACTCGGCAGGCATTATGACGGCCCTCAACCCTCATATTGGCTATAAGGCTTCTTCCAAAGTGGTTCGCGAATCCGTCGAAACCGGAAAGCCTGTGCGCGACATTGTCCTTCGTGACAAATTGCTGACACCCGAGGCCCTCGAAGTCATCCTCTCTCCCATGGAGATGACTTCTCCGGGAATTGCGGGCGCTCATTTGCTCAAAAAATAACTGCAAACCAACCACTCCCCTCGGAGGCTTCTATGAAAACATGGCGTGTTGGAATTGTCGGCTTTGGCAACTTGGGGCAAGCGGCGGAAGGCTCCTTGAGGCAGCAAGCCGACATGCGCTTGGCGGGGGTTTTCTCCAGGCGGCAGCTTTCTCACCCTCATTTTATGCCCATGGGCATGCTGGACGAAGGCCAGGCGGAGGTGGACATTCTCCTCTTATGCGGGGGCTCCGCCAAAGACTTGCCGGAGCAGACACCTCATTTTGCCCAGCGCTATAATGTGGTGGACAGTTTTGATACGCATGCGGCCATGCAGAGGCATTTTGAGGCGACGCACGAGGCGGCTTTGCGCGGAGGCAAGCTTGCCGTTTTTGCAGCGGGGTGGGACCCAGGGCTTTTTTCTGTCATGCGCTGTTTGTTTGAGGCCGTTTTGCCTCAAGGCCAAAGCGCTTCTTTTTGGGGCCCTGGCATCAGCCAAGGGCACTCTGACGCGCTTCGTCAGCTGCCGGGTGTTAAGGATGCACGTCAATATACGCTTCCGAGTGAAGAGGCTTTGGGGGCTGCGCGCTTTGGAAAACCTGTCGTGCCCATGCAGGCGCACAAACGGCTTTGCTATGTCGTTCCCCAAGAGGGCGCCGACTTGAAACAGCTTGAGCACGCCATCCAAACCCTCCCGCATTATTTTGCCGGCTATGAAACCCAGGTGGTGTTTGTCAGCCAGGAAGAGCTCCAGCAAAAACACTCCGGTATGCCCCATGCCGGGCATGTCGTTCGCCACGGCTCCACCCACCCCATGCATGAGCACCAACTGGAATTCTCCCTCAAACTTGGCAACAACCCCGCCTTCACCGCCAGTGTGCTGGTGGCTTGCGCGCGCGCGGCCTGCCGCCTTCACCAACAAGGCCGCACAGGTGCCTATTCTCTGTTGGACATTCCCGTGGGGATGCTTTCTTTTCAGTCACCCGAGGAGCTGAGAGAAAAGCTTATTTAAGAGAAAGGGGATTTCTCAGAGGGCTTTTGGCCACCGGAGGAGGAGCCCCAACACAAGCGCATACGGTGGCGGTGTTTTTTTGAAGCGTGGGTGAAACGCTTGAAAAATTTTTGAACATTCTTGTGAATATTTCTGACGGCGCTCCGTTATAGAGCTCGCAAGAGGCGGCACTTCGTTGGCCGCTTTTTTTTATGAGAGGATGAAGATGTCAAAGAGCCAAAAAAATTCGGAGAAGTTTTCACTTGCCCTGCGCTTTTTCCACTGGACGGGCGTGCCGCTGATGGTGGTTGTCTATGCGAGCGTTTGGATGCGAAAGCTTTTTGAGAAAGACACGCCTGAGCGCAAGTTGATGATGAGTTTGCATTTCGGGCTGGGCGTTTTGTTGCTGGCCTGGTTGCTTTTTCGCCTGGTGGCCTATTTTGCAAGCCCAAAGCCGCCCATTGTCCCTGCGGTGCCTTCATGGCAAAAACGCGCATTGAAGCTGATGCAGGGGGCGCAGTGGGGCCTGATGGCGGTGCTGCCCTTGTCGGGTTGGTTGATGGTGAATGCCAAAGGCAGGGCCGTGGAGATTTATAGTTTGGGGATTTCGCTGCCAACGCTGATAGGAAAGAATGACTTTGTCGCCAAAATGCTTGGGAACATGCACGCGCCGATGGGGATGGCTTTGCTCCTTCTCATTGTTTTGCATACGGGCATGGCGCTGTGGCATCATTTTTTCAAAAAGGACAACGCATTGAAACGCATGCTCTGATGAATGACAAAGTTGACATACTCTCCATGCAGCCCAGCGAGCTGGAGCATTGGCTGGTTTCGCAACTGGGACAAAAGCCCTTTCGCGCGCGACAGGTGTTTGCGTGGCTGCACCAAAGGGGCGCAACGCAGTTTTCTCAAATGAGCGACTTGTCCAAAGAGTTGAGAGAGCAGCTTGAGGCACAAGCCTATATTGCCTGCCTGACGCTGGACAAAACGGAGCGCTCCGCTGACGGCACCGTCAAATACCGCTTTTTGACGGAAGAGGGCAAAGGCATTGAGTCCGTCTATATGCCTTTTGAGAAGCGCAAAACCCTCTGCCTCTCCTCCCAGGTGGGTTGCGCCATGGGCTGCAAGTTTTGCTTAACCGCCCAAATGGGGTTTGTCCGCCACCTAAGGCCCAGCGAAATCCTCTCCCAGGTTTATGGGGTTAACCGCCTCCTCAAGGCGGAGGGCCTTCCTGGGGAGCGGCCCCTCTCCAACCTCGTCTTCATGGGCATGGGGGAGCCCTTGCACAACCTCCTGAATGTCAGCAAGGCGCTCCGGCTTTTGCTGTGCAAGGATGGGCTGAATTTCTCAACCCGCCATATTACCGTCTCCACTTCGGGCCTGCCTGAAGCCCTCCTGCGTTTGGCTAAAGCCATTCCTGTGAAGCTGGCCATTTCCCTCAACGCCTCCTGCGACGAGCAGCGAAGCCGGTGGATGCCCATCAACCGCAAGTGGGGCATTCAAAAGCTGATGGAAACCTGCCGGCAACTTCCGCTCAAGCCGGGGCAGAGGGTGACATTCAGCTATGTCCTCTTCAAGGGCCTTAACGACAGCGATGAGGACGCGTTGAGGCTGGCAAGGCTTGTCCAAAAAATCCCCTCGAAAATAAACCTCATTGCCTATAATGCGAATGAAGGCCTGCCTTTTGAAAGCCCGGGCCCCAGGCAAGTAGAGCGTTTTCGGGCTTTGTTGGAGGCGAAGCACTGTGCGGTTTTTGTAAGAGAGGGCAGAGGAACAGACATTTCAGCGGCCTGTGGGCAGCTGGCGGTTTTGTCTTCGAAACAAGGAGAAGAAGAAGAGGGCTTGACACAAGAGGCGGCCAGGCATTAGAGCAGCTAGCTTCAAAGCATTTCGTCAAAGGGAGTTGAAAAAGCATGGCTGTTGTCCTTCGTCTCACCAGAGCTGGCGCCAAAAAGAAGCCCATTTACCACCTTGTTGCCACGGACTCGCGCAGTCCCCGGGACGGCAGGTTTATTGAAGCCATTGGCTTGTTTAACCCGAACCTGAAGCCCGCGCAGTTTGAGGTGGATGAAGAGCGCTGGTCCTATTGGATAAGCGTAGGCGCCAAGCCCTCCGAGACGGTAGCCAACCTCAAAAAGCGCGCCGCCCGTTTGGCAGCCAAGGCGCTCTCCACCGAAAACTGAAGCAGCCTCGCTGCGGCGAAGCCGGCTTTGCCTGCCTTGTCGGCCCAAGGGGGTTTATGTGAAACAGCTCATTGAGTATGTCGCCCAGGCCTTGGTTTCCTCCCCGGAGGAGGTGGAGGTGGCCATAACCGAAGGCCCCGAGGGTGTGGTATGCAGGCTAAAGGTTGCGGAGAAGGACGTAGGCAAGGTGATAGGAAAAGACGGCCGCATCATCCACGCCCTGCGCACGGTGGCCGCTTCGTGTTTGTCGCCGCCTGAAAGCAAACTTCAGCTGGATGTAGAAGGCAAGCCCTCTGCGCCTTTGGTTCCTTCTGCGGCTCCTTCTCCATGAAAGCCTGGCTCCAGTTGGGCTATATTTCCCGCGTATTTGGCACCCACGGCGAGGTAGTGGCCAAGACATTCCACCCTCAAAGCCAGAGCCTCCAGTTTGCCAGGCGTTTGAAGTTGTGTCTGAAGACGGGGGAGGAGCGCATCCTCACCTTGAGGGAGAGAAAGCCACTCAACGAGGGCTGGCGTCTGTTGCTGGAGGGCATTTCCACCCCGGAGGAGGCAAGGCCCTTGACAGGCTCCCGGGTATGGATAGCGCGCGAAGACTTAGAAGCACCCGAAGAGGGGGAATTTTTCCTAGAGGACTGGATAGGCCTTAAGGCGCGCCTGGAGTCCGGCGAGGTGTTGGGGCATGTCAGCAGCCTGCTTCCTATGGGGGAGGTGCCCAACATCGTCATCCACAACGAGGAGGGAAAAGAGTGGATGGTCCCCTGGGTGGCGGAGTATGTGCTAAAGCTCAGCATGGAAGAGGGCTACGTCGTCGTACGCCCCCCGGAGTGGGAATAGCCCCGTGTTTGAGCTTGGCATATTGAGTTTGTTTCCCGGCCTCATTGAGGGCTACGCCAAAGAGAGTGTCATAGGGCGTGCCCTGGCCCAGGGGGTTTTCCGCCTGCACACGGTGGACATTCGCCATTTTGCAAGGGACAAGCACCGTGTTGTAGACGACATGCCCTACGGCGGAGGAGCCGGCATGCTCATGAAAGCAGAGCCTCTCGTATTGGCCATTGAGTCCACGCGCCGACAATTTCCCGAGGTGCCCGTATTTCTCATGGGGCCATGCGGGAGGCGTTTTAACCAGGCGGTGGCGCGCGAGTTGGCGAAGGGCCCGGGGGTGGCCCTGGTATGCGGGCGCTACGAAGGGGTAGATGAGCGCGTCAAAGCCCACGCAGACGGCGAGCTGTCCATAGGCGACTGTGTTTTGACAGGCGGAGAGTTGGCCGCGCTGTGCATTATGGACGCCGTGGTGCGTTTGTTGCCGCAGGCCCTGGGCAATGAGGCTTCTGCCTGCGCAGAAAGTTTTGAAGATGGGCTTTTGGAACACCCTCACTACACGCGCCCGCCCCTGTTTCGCGGCGCCGCGGTGCCCAAAGTGCTGCTTGGCGGCAACCATGCACGCATTGCCGCCTGGAGGCGCTGGAGCTCGCTAAGGCGCACACAAGAGTTGCGCCCGGACTTGCTTGAAGGGCGCAGCCTCAGCTCCGAAGAGCAGGCGCTGCTTGAGCAGGAAGAGGACACGTGGAGCTAGACCGTTTTCATGTTGAATTGATCTGCTCTTAACGTCGCCCCTGCGAAAGCAGGGGTCCAGGAGTGCAGTCGGAAAACCATTGACTTTATTTCCTTTAACCCCGCAGCTCTGGACCCCCGCTTTCGCGGGGGCGACGGGAAAAAAGACTCACTTTAACATGAAAACGGTCTAAAGCAGATGCGGGCGGAAGGGGCTTCCTAAACAAACAATGAGCTCAAAGACTCCGCGCGGTGGATGCGGGCGATGGCTTCGCCAAACAGCCTGGCGGTGCTGACGGTACGGATGCGGCCGCTGGCTTTGGCGGCTTCCGAGAGGGGGATGGTGTCGGTGACAACCAGCTCTTCGATGCAGGAGGAGAGGATGCGCTCCAGGGCGGGCCCACTTAAAACGGGGTGGACAGCGTAGGCGAAGACGCGTTTAGCGCCATTGGCCTTGAGGGCGGCGGCGCCCTGGGTAATTGTGCCCGCAGTATCAATAATGTCATCGATGATGATGGCGTCCTTGCCCTGGACATCCCCAATGAGGTTCATAATCTCCGCGGCATTGGCCTGAGTCCTGCGTTTGTCCACAATGGCCAGTTGGCAGTCGAGGCGTTTTGAATAGGCCCTTGAGCGCTCCACGCCGCCGGCATCCGCGGAGACGATGACCAGCTCCGAATAACTGGGGAAGCGTTGGCGGATGTCTTCCAGAAAAACCGGCGCAGCATACATATGGTCCGTAGGAATGTTAAAGAAGCCCTGAATTTGGCCGACATGCATGTCCATGGAGATGACGCGTGTAGCGCCGGCGACTTCAATGAGGTCAGCCACCATGCGCGCCGTAATCGGCGTACGCGGCGCCACTTTCCTGTCCTGCCGCGCGTAGCCATAATAGGGGATGACGGCGTTGATGGAGCCGGCGCTGGCGCGTTTGAGAGCGTCGCAAATAATGAGGAGCTCCATGAGGTTGTTGTTAACGGGGGGGCAAGTGGACTGGAGGACAAAGACATCGAGGCCGCGGACGTTTTCGTTAATTTCGACGTTGGTTTCGCCGTCGGAGAATTGTGTGACGTTGATTTTGGACAGGGGCCGTTTGAGGTATTCGCCTACGCGGACAGCCAAGTCTTTGTTGGAGTTACCCGTAAAAATTTTGAAATCAGGGTTAAGGGGCATGACCAGCTCGATAGAACAGAGGGGGAGCCAGGTCAACGCTCAACGGAAGGAGAAGCGGAAGAGGAGGAAGCCAAAGCCGGAGGCGCCCATGTGAGCCCTGGGGGAGGTGCTCTTTTTTGAAGAAGGCAGCGAGAGAGGCTTGACTTAGGTTTTCACCCAGGTATGTCTCTGGGCTTCAAAGTTTTTCAGGAGGGCTGGTTTATCGTTAGAGATCAGAGAACCAATAGGCGAATTCGGGCACGCGAAGTCCGCGTTGTAGGCTCGCAAGGCGAACAATTGGGAGTGCTTAGCATAGAGGCTGCGCTGGCGCATGCCGCACAAGAGGGTTTGGATTTGGTAGAAGTCAACCCCATGGCCAAGCCCCCCGTCTGCAAAATTATGGACTATGGCCGCTTCAAGTATGAAGAGAAGAAGAAGGCCAACGAGACGAAGAAGAAGCAGGTTGTCGTCAAAGTCAAAGAGATAAAACTTCGCCCGAAGACAGAAGAGCACGACTATGAATTCAAAGTGCGTAACATTCGCAGTTTTGTGGAGGAGGGGAACAAAGCCAAAGTAACCATCATGTTCCGAGGGCGGGAGATTGCGCACAGAGACAGAGGCCAGGCCATTTTGGATGAGGTTTCCAAAGACTTGGGGGACATAGCGGTGATAGAGATGCCCCCCCGAATGGAGGGGCGGCAGATGTTTATGATCTTAGCGCCCAACCCCAAAGTGGCCCAGAAGGCGAGGGACGCCCAAAGGCAACAGGTGGCGGCCCTGGAGCGCGCCAAGCGGGAGCAGAAGCGCTCCCGAGTGGATGTTGTTGCGAAAGCGCCCAAGGACTTGGCTGCTGAATTGGCTGCTGAAAGTGAGGACTCAGAGATTGAGCACGAAATTTCAGTGGCAGAAAGCGAAACCGAAGCAAACAGTTGACAGAGCCTTGCTTGCGAGATAGGAGCACAGGCTTCTAAATTTTTGCCTGGAAGATTTGTCATGCCCAAGCTGAAGACGAAGAGCGGAGCGAAAAAGAGGTTTCAAGTGAAAAAGAGCGGCAAGGTGAAGCATGCCAAGGCCAATGCGAGGCACTTGTTTACTTTTTCGAAGTCCACGCGCAGCAGACGCCAAAACCGGGGGTGTGGTTGCCTCCGAGACATGGATGCCAAAAAGGTTATCCAAGAATTGTTCCCCTATGGCGCCAAATAGCGCGAAAGAAAAGAGAATGTCATGCGCATAAAACGAGGCCCCAAGGCGCGTCGCCGCCGAAATAAAGTACTCAAGCTTGCCAAAGGCTACAGAGGGCGGAGAAAGAATTGTTTCCGAAGAGCCCAAGAAGCCGTGGAGAGGGCACTGGACTATGCCTCCAGAGACAGAGCCCGAAGGAAGAGGGATTTTCGCTCACTGTGGATTGTGCGGATTAACGCTGCGGCCCGCAGCCAGGGCATCAGCTATTCCAGGCTGCTTGCGGGTTTGGCCAAGGCCAATGTCCAGGTGGACCGAAAAATTCTGGCGGACTTGGCGGTGGCGGACCCGGCGGGGTTTGCCGCGGTGGCCAACATGGCCAAAGCCGCAGCTTAGGGGGTGTCCCTAAATGGTCTTTTTGCCCTCAGCTGAACGAAGCCTGCGGTTTCGCTCAGGTCATGCACCTTCAGTGCACTCCCATCGCGAAATCCTCGCCTTCGTCCACCTGAGGCCAAAAATCCTCATTTAGGAACACCCCCTAGACTGCTTCCACTTGGGCGAGCGAAGCAAGCCCAAGTGAAACCGGTCTATTCTATGGAAACCTTGCGGATGCGGTGGTTGTAGGCATCCGCCACATAGAGGTTGCCGTCTTTGTCAATGGCCAGGGCATACGGGGAATCAAACTGTGCCTCGCTTCCGGGGCCGTCGGCAAAGCCTCCCACTTCCGTTCCCGTTTTTCCGCTGCCGGCAAGTGTACTGACTTCCCCTCCCGGTGAAATTTTGCGGATGCGGTGGTTGTCAGCATCCGCCACATAGAGGTTGCCTGCCGCATCCACAGCAACACCGAAAGGGCGCTCAAACTGCGCAACCCTCCGAGGGCCGTCGGCAAAGCCTTTGTTTCCGCCGGCAAGTGTGCGGACTTTTCCGCTTGGCGTCATTTTGCGGATGCGGTGGTTGTCAGCGTCCGCCACATAGAGGTTTCCTGACGATGCATCTATGGCAATGTCGAAAGGGCTGTTAAACTGCGCGAGGTTTCCGGGGCCGTCGGCAAAGCCTGCTTCCCCGCTTCCAGCGAAAGTGCTGACAACTCCCTCGGGTGTTATTTTTCGGATGCGGTGGTTGCCTCCATCCGCCACATAGAGGTTGCCTGCCAAGTCCAAGGCCAGGTCGGCAGGAAATCTAAACCGCGCAACATTTCCGGGGCCATCGGCAAAGCCTCCTCCCTGTCTTCTGGACCTTCTTGAGACAGGGCTACCAATCGCTGTTCCTGAAGACCCATACCAAAGATGAAACATCGCAACGCTTTCGTAGCCGCCGATTCCGTAGTTGCCGATCACTCTGTAGCCCTCGATAGAGCTTCTTTCTTTCTTTCCTATCTCCCCGCTGCCGGCGAGGGTGCTGACTTCTCCTTCCGGTGAAATTTTTCGGATGCGGTGGTTGTGGCTGTCTGACACATAGAGGTTGCCTGCCAAATCCACGACAATACCGCCGGGGGAATTAAACAGAGCCTTGTGTCTGGGGCCATCGGCAAAGCCTTGCTCGCTGCCGGCGAAGGTGCTGACTTCACCTTGCGGCGTTATTTTGCGAATGCGGTGGTTGTTGGTGTCTGCCACATAGAGGTTGCCTGCTACATCCATGGCAATGCTGGCAGGCAATGAAAACCGCGCGAAATTTCCGGGGCCATCGGCAAAGTTTCTCTGGCTGCCGGCAAGTGTGCTGACTTCTCCCTCGGGCGAAACTTTGCGGATGCGGCGGTTGTCGCCGTCGGCCACATAGAGGTTGTTTGTCGAATCCATGGCAAGGCCGGAAGGGAAGTTAAACTGCGCATCGCTTCCGAGGCCGTCGGCAAGGCCTTGCTTGCTGCCGGCAAGCGTACTGACTTTGCCTTGGGGCGAAACCTTGCGGAGGCGGTGGTTGTCGCCATCGGCCACATAGAGGTTGTCTGTCACATCCACGGCAAGGCCGACAGGAAACGAAAACTGCGCAAGCTTTCCGGAGCCGTCGGCAAAGCCTTTTTCGCTGCCGACAAGCGTGCTGACTTTGCCTTGGGGTGAAACCTTGCGGAGGCGGTGGTTGTGGGTATCGGCTACATAAAGGTTGCCTGCCTTGTCGAAGGCAAGGCCGGTAGGGAATTTAAACTGTGCCTTGTTTCCGGGGCCGTCGGCATGGCCTCCTCCTTCCTGGCCTGTTTGGCCGCTTCCGGCAAAAGTGCTGACTTCCCCTTCCGGTGAAACCTTGCGGATGCGGTGGTTGTTTCTGTCGGCCACATAGAGGTTGCCTGCCTTGTCGACGGCAATGCCGGAGGGGCTGCTCAACTGTGCAAGGCCGCCGGGGCCATCGGCAAAGCCTTGCTCGCTGCCGGCAAGCGTGCTGACTTCTCCTTGGGGCGAAATTTTGCGGATGCGGTGGTTGCCTGAGTCTGCCACATAGAGGTTGCCTGCTGTGTCCGTGGCAATACCGACTGGGACATTGAACTGTGCCTCGCTTCCGGGGCCATCGGCAAAGCCTCTCTTGCTTCCGGCAAGTGTGCTGACTTCCCCTTCCGGTGAAATTTTGCGGATGCGGTGGCTGTAGCCATCGGCCACATAGAGGTTGCCTGCTACGTCCGAGGCTATTGCGAAAGGAGAGATGAGCAGTGCCGTGCTTCCGGGGCCGTCGGCAAAGTTTCTGTTGCTGCCGGCAAAGGTGCTGACAACCACCACCGGGGCGGGGGTGGCCGTCTCCTCAACCTGGGGGCTTGTTGTCTCCTCCTCCAGGGGACGGGTCGTCTCATCCGCATGGGGGCTTGTCGTCTTGCACCCTGCAAGAAGGCCAAGTCCCACAAAAAGCCAGGGGGCAAGGAGAAGCGAAAACGAAGAAAGCGAGGGCCTTATGGGTGCGGATGCGTTCTTTTTCATGAGGGCGAAGAAAGCGAAGAAAGAGTAGAAGGCGGGAGGCCAATTTCCCCCCGGACTGCTTTTAGTTGAACGGAGTTTCTGCAACACCCTTTTTTTGAGCGCTGCTGGCGTTGCCCTCGCGGGTGGCCAAGCCGGACCGGATGGAGGTTGGGTGGAGCCTAGGGAGACATACCCCGGGGCCCTCGTTTTTCAAGTCCTCTTCTATCAGCCGACCGCATCCGGAAGATTTGGGTCAAATAGAGCGGTCTACTCGCGCTTTTGCCGAACACCAATGGCCAACTGCCCAAGGCCCGCGGCGTGGGCCATGCCCATGACTTCGACGACTTTGCCGTGGGGGACGCCTTCGTCGGCCTGGATGACGACGAGGGTGTCGGGAGAGTGTTTTTTGGCTTCCAAAAACAAGGAGGAGAGCTCTTCAGGGCTGACGACATGTCCGGAGGCGACAAGGCGCCCATCGGCGAGGACGGCGACGGACAAGTCATGCGCGGGGAGGGAGGTACTCTGGGTTTCCCCCCCCTGGGGGAGGTTGACGCGGATGCCGCTGTGCTCGGCGTTTCCCTGGGGGGAAATAATGACGGAGCTGGTAACCATAAAAATAATAAGCAGCACCAAAAAAATATCCGTCAGCGGGGTAATGTTAATTTCAGAGAAGACGGTTTCCCGGAGCTCTTCTTCTTCGCTGGCAAAAGAAGGCACCCCTTCGCCATGGGGAGAAGGTGTCGCCATTTCTCAACCCTCCCCCGGGGGAGCAGGCAGCAAAGAAGAGGAAGAGAAAGAGGAAGAAGAAGAGAAAGAGGAAGAAGGCGAAGCCTCCAAAGGCTGCCCAAAAGCAGGCGAAGAAGGGGGTTTTGCCGCCAGGAGAAGCTCGGTGAATTCGGCGAAAATGAGTTTAAACTCCATGGAGAGGCGGGCAAGGCGCGACTGGAAATAGTTGAAGAGGACAACCGCAATAACGGCGACAAAAATACCCGCAGCGGTAGCGACGAGGGCTTCGGCAATGCCACTCATAACGCTGGCAGCGCCGCCGGTGCCGCCGGCTTGAACGTCCAGGCCCAAGTCCCGAAAAGCCATCATAATGCCGGCAACCGTGCCAAAGAGGCCGATAAAAGGCGTCACCGCGCCAACGGTGCCCAAAATCCAAATAGAGCCTTTGAGCTTCAGCGTTTGCGCCAGCCGCTCCCGCTCAATGGCCGTGGCAGGGTGGGTACGTTGCATGGTTTGAAAGCCCACGCGGAAGACTTCAGCCACAGGCAGGCCAGAGCGCTCAGCCAGGGCTTTTGCCGCGGGAATGTCGTTTTGCAGGAGTTGGCGTGCAATGCTTTCAAAGAGAGCGCGTGTTTTGGGCCCGAGCGACCACAGTGCCATGAGGCGCTCAATGCTGACGGCCACAGAAAGCAAGGAGGCGATGAGGATGATGGCCAAGGTAAGGCCACCGGCCAGCGAAACGCCATCCAGGTGCATCCACTCCAAAAGGGTATTCATTTTCATTCAGCTCTCGAATTCGTAGACTTAAGCCAGTATAAAGAATTTTCTTTTTGTGTAGATATGGCAAAGCAATGCGTTTGAAACAACCCAGCCTCCTTCTTCTTCTGGCATGTACCGCTTGCGTGCATACAGCCTCGCCCAGGCCCATGCCTCCGGAGCAGCTTGTGGAGCACATAGAGCATGAAGAGTCCAAATTCCACAGTCTAAAGGGGCAAGCGCGTCTCAAAATAGACTCGCCCGAGCAAAAAGGTGTGCTTGAGGTGCTGGTTGCCGTCCGGCTTCCCGACGCCCTTCACATGCAGCTGTTGGATGGCCTGGGGCGTCCTGTACAGTTTTTTGTTTCGCATGCCGGGCGGTTTGCGTTGTGGGATGTGGAAAAAAACACCTTTCACCGGGGGGCGGCGACGAGGGAGAGCCTGGCGCGTTTTTTGCCGCTGTATTTTTCGCCGGAGGAGCTGGCAAAAGTACTCCTAGGGGCGGCGCCCCGTCTTTCGGAGGCGAAGGCCACGTCCGAAGTTTCGCCGAAGGGCTCAGAGTGGTTGCTTGGGTTGACAAAGGAAAACCTCTCACAAAAGCTTCATGTACAGGCGAAGAGTTTTCGGGTGACACACAGTGAGCTGCAGGGTGCACAAAACTACCAGCTGACCTTTGCCTCCTTCGCAAGGGTAGGGGCAAGGAAGGTTTTCCCAGAGCGCCGGGCCCTCCGGGTGCCGTCGGCCCAGTTGTTTTTGGAGCTAAGCTACACAGACTATGCACTGGACAAGCCCTTAGAAGACAAGCTGTTTCTCCTGGCTCCCCCGCCGGGGATTCGAGTTGTTGACGTTGAAGAAGCACTAAGCTTGAATGAGGACTCTGTGGAGGGCGCAGGGCACAGTCCAGAGCAAGAAAGGGTTTGGGGGCGCTAAGCCCACCCATGGCCAAGGCGCCTATTGGAGAGGAAGAACCGATTGAAGCTTGTAGGTGGTTGTTAAACATGAGAAAACAGGGCGAGGGAAAAGGGGTTTGCGTTAGACTCGGCGATAGAGCGTTGTGCCTGCTTATGAAAAAGAAAATTGGTGAAATTCTGATAGCCCACAAGGTGGTTTCTGCCCAGGACATTGGTGGGGCATTGGCGCTCCAGGTGGATGGAGACCCCAATCGACTGGGGGAGATTCTGGTCCAGCAAGGGCGCCTGGAGGCGGAGGCCCTTGCGAGGGCTTTGGCGGAGCAGCAGGCCCTCCCCTATACCGACCTTGACCTGGTATCCTCTGCGTTTGAGCAGAAGGTTCCCCTGAGTTTTCAACACCGCCACGGGTTGATTCCGTTTGAGGAGCCCAGCCCCGGCGCGTTTTGCATTGCTGTTGCAGATCCGCTGGCCACAGACGTTATTGAGCGCGTCAGACAATGGCTGCATGCCAAAACCATACAACTCTATGTGGCCTCTGCTGACGAAATTGAGCGCGTACTCAATGCAATGGAAGACAAGGAGTTGCTTGCCGGAGAAGTTTTGGCCCCCGCCGGGAAAAGTCCATCGCTGAATGCAAAGCCGGAGGCTTCCGAAGACATTTCCTTCGCCTTCGAAGAGGAGCCGCCTTCCTCTGCTCTCTCTGAAGAGGACTTGTTTGGCTCTTTGAAATTTGACGAGGATGAACAAGCCCAGGCCAAAAGCGTGTTTTCGCCCACAGTGCAGCCGAGTGCGGCTTCCACAGAAGCAGAGGAGCTGACGCAGATTGTGCGGCGCCCAGGCCCACCTGTAGCGCTGGATGCAGCATCGCTTTCCACAGAGCGAGAAATAACGCCCGTTTCGGACATGGCCTTGGCCTTGTCCGACAGCGCTCCTTTGAGGGAGTTGCTTGCAGAGCTTCTTGTTGAAAAAGGGACAGAAGGGCTGGCACAGCTTGTCATGGGTTTGGCAGACGTGCTTGTCAGCAAGTCGCTTGTTTCCCGCGAAGAAATCCTTGACATTTTTGCCTTGCCGCCTGTTGAGAAGTGGTGAATGTGGGGCCGTTTCCTCTTAAGCCACCATCGGGAGCATGAGCTGCACCGCTGCTATAAACTCAGAGGGACATTTCTCTGTGCGCGCTGCGTGGGCCTCTATCCGGTTTTGTTGCTGGCATTGACAGCCCAGTTTGTTTTTCGTGCCCACCCAGGAGAAATGGCCGTTGAGCCCTGGATTGTTTTGGGGCTCAGTGTACCGGCCATGGTTGATTGGATGTTGGGCCAGTGGTGGCCCCATGCTTTTTCCAATGCGTGGCGCAGCTTTACGGGCGGACTGCTTGGGTTGGCTTTGGGGCGCACGCTGTATATTCACATGAGAGAGCCCTTTCCCATGGGCTTGCGTTGGCAGCTGTTGGCAAGCCTCATTGTTGTGGTATGGGTTTTCCTGCTCAAATGGGCAAGGCCGGCCTCTTCCTAAGGAGGCCTGGTGGAGGGTGGGCAGCAACAAGGGAGAAATGCGGTTGGCAGAGTACATAGAATGTGCATACATGGACGCGGTTGTTTCAGGCCCTTGGGGAAGGCGTCGAGGGAGAAGTCGGTGTATGCCCAAAGGAGAGACCACATGAAGAAGGGAGCCAATGTATGCTAAAGGGAAGTACGCCCCTGGTGATGGCGGCGATTTTGGCAATTCTAGCGGGGATTTTGGCGTATACCAGCATCGCCAGTCACAGGAAGAGCATAGAAGGCGAGTGGGAATTGGACAGAGTCCTTGTGGCCAATGCCGCCATATCCGAAGGCACCGTGCTGACAAATGACTTGATTGCTGACAGGGCCGTTCCTGTGCAGCTTATCACTTCCTCGAACATTCGCTTCAAGGATGCGGGCCACATTCGAAACCAGCCCATTTTGGTGAATGTTCAAAGGGGAGAGCCTTTGCTGTGGTCCCAGTTTTCGATGTCCAGGACTGTAGAGCAGCTTTCCACGAAGGTTTCGCTCAATGCGCGCGCTTTTACGGTGAAAGTGGACAGTGTCTCCTCCGTGGGCGGATGGATTCGCCCCAACGACAAGGTGGATGTCATTTGGATTTATAAAGACAGTCAAACGCAAGAGAGCGTCGCGACGACACTCATGCAAAATGTGATGGTATTGGCAACAGGAAACATTACCGGAACCACCAATGTCATGCTGATGTCAGAAAACGACCGAAAATATTCTGAGGTTTCACTGATGGTTTTGCCTGAAGCTGCTGAGCAGCTGGCCTTGGCGCAAGAGCTTGGCACCTTAACCTTGTCATTGCGCGGCACAGAGGATGCGGTGCTGAGCTCTGAGAACCGAAGGACGACCCTCCGTACCCTGATAAATGCGGAGGCGCAGAAAGTCCTGAGGGATAAGCAGGGAACCATAGAAGTGATTCGCTCGGTGGGCTCTCGATAGCGAGGGAGGTTTGATGAGTACATTCTATCCAGGTCTGGCAGCCATCCTCGTCACCTTCGCGCTGTTTTTGATATTCCTCGTCATATACAGCATTTTCGTTCGGGCCTATGAGCAATACCAGGAGCGCTACATTGTTCGCTCCCTGGATGACCTGGGGAACATGTTCGTCTTCATTGACCCCAGGCAGTTGTTGGCCCTGAATGTGGCCACCATGGCGCTTTTGGGGTTGTTGGGCTACGTCATTTTCAATGTGGTCATCGCCATTTTGGCCACGGTCTTCGGGTTTTTTTTGCCGGGGATGCTGATAGCGTACCTTCGCAAGCGGAGGATCCGCAACTTCAACACGCAGCTGGTAGACGCTTTGCAAGGTATGTCCAATGCCCTCAAAGCCGGTTTGACTTTTCAACAGGCTGTCGAGTTTATTTCCAAGGACGCGCCCAACCCTCTTGGACAGGAATTCATTTTATATGTACGTGAGATACGACTGGGCGTTCCTATCGATCAGGCCTTGTTGAACATGGCTGCGCGCGTAGGCTCGGATGATTTGGATTTGGTAGCCGTTTCCACCAATATTGCGCGCCAACTGGGCGGCAACATGTCGGAAATGTTTGAAACGCTCTCAGGCACCATCCGCGAGCGCTTCCGGCTGGAAGGAAAAATTGCGTCGATGACGGCACAAGGAAAATTGCAAGGGTGGGTGGTGGCCGCGATGCCCATTGTCCTTGGGCTCGTTGTCAATTATCAGCGGCCGGATTTGATGCAGCCCTTGCTGAACAGCTATTGGGGATATTTGATGATAGCAGTCGTTGCCCTGATGACAGTCCTTGGCTTGCTGATTATTCGGCGCATTGTCAACATCGACATTTAGGAGGGCGCCATGCAAAAAATGTTTGGCCTGCTGAATTCTGTTGGTTTTTGGGTGGCGGCTATAGCCACAGGCGCGGCGGTTTGGTTTTTTCTTTATTGGATAAATCGCTCCTATATTCAGAAGTCGTCTCCAGAAGCAGCCCATGGTTCCACAGGGGGGATGAAGGGGGCCAGCAACCTTTTCATCCGGCAGCTGGGGGCCATCAATCGGCAGTTTATGTGGCCAGGTTATGAGCACCGCATACGGCGTCAATTGGTACGTGCGGGGGAGCCCGGGGATTATCACCCTGAAGAATTTATGGCCCTGCAGGAAATAGGCCTGGTGCTGGGCCTTGCTTTGGGTTTTTTGGGTGCGAATGCTTTTGAGCTCAACGTGCTGTGGGCTTTGCCTGTAGGCTTTGTCGGCCTGTGGTACCCCCGCATTTGGTTGAACGACCAAGTCAAACGCCGCCACCTGAAAATCAGCCGGGCCCTCCCCTACGCCCTTGACTTGTTGACGCTGTCTGTCGAAGCGGGGCTGGACTTTTCAGGCGCCCTGGCCAAAGTGGTTGAGAAGGGAAAAGCAGGGCCTTTGCGCGATGAATTCAGCCTGCTGCTTCGGCAACTCAAAATGGGCAAGGGCAGGGAAGAATCCCTCAAAAGCATGGTTCATCGCATTGACTTGCCAGCTGTTACGCAGTTTATTTCCGCGCTTATCCAAGCGGACAGAATGGGCACCAGCCTGGGAAAAGTGCTTCGCATTCAGTCTGTACAATTGCGCATTGACCGCACCCAACGCGCCGAAAAACTCGCCAACGAAGCCCCCGTCAAAATGTTGTTCCCCCTCATCGCGTGCATTTTTCCAACGGTTTTTTTGGTTTTATTCAGCCCCATTGTTTATTCCCTGTTGGTTGGTTAGCACATAGGCTTGGTTTTTTTGCCAGGGTTTTTTGCCAAAGTCTTTGTTTCTTCAGTGTCTCTTCAGTGTCTCTTCAGTCACCGCTTCGTTATGTCGTCTTCCCATTCTAAACCTCCTCGACAAAGTCCTGCCGGCGCCGCAAGGAGACGTCCTTTGCGCTCTCGCCCCCAAGCGGGCTCTTCCGGCCTTCCTCAGAAAAGAGGGCTTCCTGCGTCGGAGGCCAAACTGGTTTGCATCGCTGGAACCCAGCTGGGCTCAGAGTATGTCTTGACAGGAGAAGAGGTGGTGGTTGGACGCTCTCCGGAGAATGCCGTTTCCATTCCGGACAATTCCGTTTCGAGAAAGCACCTCCTTTTGAGGCAAACGCCGGAGGGGTGGATGGCTTCGGACATGGCCTCCGGCAATGGTACCTTCATCAACGGGGAGCCCATCGACGAAGAAACTTTGCTTAAAAACGGCGATCAAATTTCCGTGGGCGATACACAGCTTGAGTTTATTTCTGCAGGAGAGCCCAGACAACGCTCCGAAAGAAGCGAAGGCCCCCTGCGGAATTCCCGTCGTCCCCGCCCTGGAAGGAGGAGCCTCCAAAGAGAGCAGGAGGAGGCGGCCAAAAAACAAAGGTTCCGAAAGCTGTTTTTGGTTGCGCTGGCGGCCATGCTTGTCCTCGTGGGTGTCGGCGTCTATTTCAAACGGCAAGCGGACAAGACAGAAGAAGCAATCCATGCACAGCTGTTGGTTTTGAGAAAGCGCCAACAAGGTTTTGAGGAGCGTTTCCAGAGTGCGAAGGATTTGATTCGCGAAGGCAAGTGGCGGGAGGCTCAGCATGTTTTGGAAGAGCTGCCCGAGGAAGCTCAATGGCTGCATGACGAATTTCAAAAACTGCGTGCCCAAGCTCCTGATTTTGGCCCGGAGGTGCAAGTCTACCTCAAAGCGGCGGAGCAAGAGGTGCCCAACCAGCTGGCCATGGATTCGGCAGAAATTGCACTCAAAGCGAAAGAGCCGGCGCTCAAAGAGGCCAGTGCCTACCTGAAACAGGTGACGCATACGGGCATCCGCAATGAACGCCTGGAGAGACTCCGCAGAGAGCTCCATGCAAAGACACTCGAAAAAATAGCGGCAGGCAAGGCCTTGGCCGCGCGGACTGCAGATCGCGACAGCATGGTGAGACTCAAAATACTCACCGATGATGTTTTGGCGGCTGAGCCCGGGCAACGGGATGCGATGAGTTTGCAGACCATTGCATTGGATGCCATTCGCCACCTGGACAGCCCGACCTCGGGGGTGAAGCCTCCTCCGGAAACCCCCTGGGTGGCGGTGACAGAAAAATACAAAGCAGGGGAGGTGGCAGAAGCCGCCCGCCTGGCGGAGGCTTGTGCGGGAAGGCAAGCCCGCTGCCAAACCCTGCAGTCCCAGCTGGCGGACTTTGTCGACAAAAACAGCCGCATTAAGCAACTAAGCCCCCGGGAATTTTTGGCTCTCTATGAGTTGGACAGGCAGCTTTCCGCAGGCGCAGGCTCCGCCAACACCCCAAGCATTGTGTTGTTTGCTGTGCCGGCACTGGAAAAAGCTGCGCGCAATGCCAGGCTGGCTGGGCGCCTGGGGGAGGCCAGCGGCCTGGCCAGCAGCCTTTTGAAGATGGATGCAAAAAATGCCACCGCCCGAGGCATTATGGACGAGGTGCGCGCCCAGGCCCAACAGACGTATACGCGTGCGTATACGCTTCGCCTCACCCAGCCTGAGCAGGCAGAGCGGCTTTTCAAAGAAGTTGCCCAAATGCTTCCCGCGGAGGAAGAGTATGCCCAAAAAGCCCAAAACCAACTCCGTGCGCTCCGCAGGGGCACCGTGCCGGGCGAAGAATGAGACAACACCCCAGCAACCAGGAAGCCCTGTTTGCAAAGGCGCCGCCCGCACCCAGGCCTCAAGTCCTCAGCGTCAGCGCGTTGACGCAGCAGATAAAGCAAGCCATTGAGGTGCAGCTTGGGCGCCTGTGGGTGAAAGGCGAGCTGTGCAACTTTAAAGGCCCCCATGCGCGCGGCCACCTCTATTTTTCACTCAAGGACGACAAGGCCGCCATTGACGTTAAAATGTGGGCAAGCCAGGCAAGAAGCCTGCGCTTTCAGCTGAAGGAGGGCATGGCCTTGCTGGCCATGGGCACCGTGGAGGTTTATGCCCCCATGGGCCGCTACAGCCTCATTGCTTCCCATGTAGAGCCCGACGGGCTGGGCGCCCAGGCCCTGGCCCTGGAGCAACTCAAAGCGCGCCTGGCCCAAGAGGGCCTGTGGGGGCCAAACCGCAAGCGCCCCCCAAGGCCTTTGCCGCTGTTGCCTCGCCGCATTGGCGTGGTGACAAGCATAACAGGGGCGGCGCTGAGGGACTTCCTGAAGGTGCTGTTCCGAAGGCACCCACGCCTTGGGGTGGTGGTACGCGACGCGAGGGTGCAAGGGCCCCATGCTGCCCTGGAGATGGTGGAGGCATTAAAACAACTCTATGCAACCGACGTAGAGGTGGTGGTTTTGGCCCGAGGAGGAGGCTCCACGGAGGATTTAGCGGCCTTCAACGAGGAGGCCCTGGCCCGCACTGTTTTTGAAAGCCCCGTCCCCATTGTGTCCGCCATTGGGCACGAGGTGGACATTTCCCTGTGCGACTTGGTAGCCGACGTACGCGCGCCCACCCCCAGCGCAGCGGCGGAGCTGTTGTCCCCGGTGCTTTCCGAGTTGGAGTTACAGCTTGCCTTGCAGCTGCGCCGTTTGAAAAACGCCCAGCAGCGCCTCCTGGCGCTTTGCCGGGCGGCATTGGACAAGCGCGCGCGTGCGCTGGCGGACCCGCGGCGCGCCTTTGCCGCCTTTCGCCTTCGGCTTTCTGCCTTGGAGGACGCTTTGCAGCAGGCGCTGGCTGGGCGCCTTAAGGCTGAGCGCAAAACCCTTAGGGCGCTTGCTTCGCGTTTTGCCAGGTGGCACCCGCGCCTGGCTTTGTTGAGGCGAAAGCAAAAGCTGGAGGCCTTGGAGGCGCGGCTTTCGCAGGGTGTGCGAAAGGCCGTGGAAAACCGGCGTACACACCAGCGCCTTTTGGCAAAGCAGCTGCAGGCCCTGAGCCCCTTGGCCGTGCTGAGCCGCGGCTATGCCTTGCTGAAGGAGGAGGCCACAGGAAGGTGGCTGCTTTGCGCCAGCGCCGTAGAAGAAGGGCAGAGTTTGGAAATATTTTTGGCCCACGGGCAGACGTTTAAAGCCCGCGTGACGAAGCCCCCTTCGCCCGCTTTGCATTTCCAAAACCAGAAGACTTGGGAGGTTGTATGAAAAACAAGAAGACAACGCAGGCCACCTATGCCCAGGTGATAGAGCGCCTAGAAAGCCTGGTGGAGGCGATGGAAGCCGGGGAACTCCCCCTGGAGGAGGCCTTGGAAACCTTCGCCGAAGGCGTACAACTGGTGAAGCAGGGGGAGCACATGTTGGCCCAGGCCGAGCAGCGCGTAGAGCAACTCCTGGCCTCGGGAGAAACAGCCCCCCTCCATTTGGAAACCCCGGAAGCCTAAAACACAAGTTTGAAACACAAGCCTGAAACACAAGGAAAGACATGCAAACACAACCCTGGGAAGCACAGCACAATGCCTTGCGGCAAGCCGTGGAAGCGCGGCTTTTGGAGTACACCCAAGCCCGCCTCGCCCTCGCCCCCGGGCGCCTGGCGGAAAGCATGGCCTACTCCCTGTTGGACGGTGGCAAGCGCATACGCCCGGTTTTGTGCCTGGGTTTTGCTAAGGCCCTGGGGCCCTTGCCGCCTTTGGCCTATGAGGCGGCCATGGCGGTTGAAATGGTACACTGCTACTCCCTCATCCACGACGACTTGCCCTGCATGGACGATGACGACTTGCGCCGGGGCCGCCCCACCAACCACAAAGTATTTGGCGAAGCCATGGCCATACTGGCCGGAGACGCCTTGCTGACGGAGGCCTTTGCCGCCCTGGCAGGGCCCCTGGGGGCCGAGGGAAGCGACGAGGAGAGGCAGGTGAGGGCGCGTTTATGCCAGGAGTTGGCCCACGCGGCAGGGGCCCTGGGCATGGTAGGCGGCCAGGTGTTAGACACCGACGAAAACCGCCCGGCGGAGCTTTGCTATTTGCTCAAGCTGCACAAAAAGAAGACGGGGGCCCTCATTAAGGCAGCCTGCCGCCTGGGGGTGCTGGCAGCGGGGGGCGGCAGCCAGGCCCTGCAGGCGGCCGAAACCTACGGCGAGGCCGTGGGGCTGGCCTTTCAAATTGCCGATGACTTGTTGGACGTTACCGCAACCCCCCAGGCCATGGGCAAGCCCACCGGCGCCGACGCCGCCGCCGGCCGCGCCACCTTCCCCGCCGTGCTGGGTTTTGAAAAAGCCCAGGCCATGGCCCAGGAGCAGCTGGACATTGCCTTGGCCGCCCTGTGCCGCATAGAGCCCCAGCCTGGCCTTTTGGCGGGCCTTGCGCGCTTTGCCGTGGAGCGCAAGCATTGAGGCAGCAAGAAGGCCTGGCATTCCCCGCGGGCTCCTTTGCAGGCCCCAAAACCCTGCGCCAAATGCCCTGCGAGGTTTTGCAGGCCTTTGGCCTGGCCCTCAAGCAGCACATGGCAAAAGCCTACGCCGGGCAGCCGGAGCTTTCGCAGGCCATGTCCGCCGTAAACTGGACGCTGGCTTTGCACCGCGTATTCCGCGCCCCCTATGAGCCGCTGTTGTTTGAGAAGGAGGCTTTGGCCTTGGCGCACAGGCTGCTGACGGGGCAGAGGCCGGGTTTTGCCTCACCGCACCCGGAAGACGTATTTGACGAGGCCCACGGCCCCTTGGCTTTGCAAAACGCCCTGGAGTTGCTCAAGGCCCGCAAGCTTTTGGGCCACAAGGGAAAGGTGGTGGTGGTGTTGGAAGAAAAAAGGCCCCTGAGGAAAGAGAGTTTCGAAGCCCTAAGCCAGGCGGGGGCGGCCGACATGCCCTGGGTACTTTTGCTTGCGCGCGAGGGGGGCGCTAAAAGCGAGGGCGTATTTTTGCCGCAGGCGGCACTGGCAGCGTTTTTCGGGAGTTTGGGTTTTGGCCTATGGCCCCTGCCGGAAGGTGCCCCCCCCAAGGAGAAGGAGGAGGCATTAAGGCAAGCAAAAGCAGCGCACAAGGCGGTGGTTGTGCATATAAAACTCGGAGACTCCCTGCCGCCTGTTTTGCCTTAAACGGTTCAGATTCGATTCAACAGACCGGTTTCAATTGAGCTCGCTTCGCTCGCCGACACTCCGCTCCATGAAAGAGGAGAGAGTTTGCTCTCTCCTCTTTCACTCCGCTTCGCTTTGACATGAGATCGAGGCGGGCGAGCCAGTATTTCTGGAAATACAGTCGCGATGGGAGCGCACCCCAGTGCGATTCCTTCGCGGAACCGGAGCCCAAACGGAGCGGAGGGAAACATTTGAGAAAGCATGCTTTCTCAAATGTTTCTCGGAGCGGAGTAGACGAGCGAAGCGAGT
>Ga0209737_10000760_pt1 | contig 24789 bp, 22 predicted proteins | sample TergutCu122P3_FD_187284 | JGI IMG/M metagenome (GOLD analysis project Ga0209737, IMG submission 187284) | Cubitermes ugandensis P3 segment gut microbial communities from Kakamega Forest, Kenya - Cu122 P3 (SPAdes) (version 2) | ecosystem: Host-associated > Arthropoda: Insects > Digestive system... | reverse complement strand
CTGCCCTACGCAGACCAGGACGTTTCGATAGAGAAATTGAAATTAGTGTCCCTGACACAAACGGGCGCCACGAAGTTCTCCAGATTCACACACGCGGTATGCCATTAGCTGAGGATGTTAGCTTGAATAAACTCTCCGCTATGACCCATGGCTATACCGGTGCTGACTTGTCTGCTCTAAGCAGAGAAACAGCTATGAAAGCTCTAAGACGATACCTACCTCACATTAACCTAGAAGAAGAACGCATACCCCCCGAAGTTCTAGAAAAAATGGAAATAAACATGGAAGACTTCATAGGTGCATACAAAGAGGTCACACCAACAGCTATGCGCGAGGTCTACATTGAAGTTCCTACAGTTCACTGGGATGATGTTGGTGGTCTTAATGAGGTTAAACAGAAACTCCAAGAAGTTGTTGAATGGCCTATTAAGAGTCCTGAAAGGTTTACCCGTTTAGGTATACGTGCACCCAAAGGCATTCTCCTATACGGCCCCCCTGGATGCGGCAAAACTTTACTTGCTCGCGCAGTTGCAACGGAGAGCGAATTCAACTTTATATCAATTAAAGGCTCAGAAATTTTTAGCAAATGGGTTGGTGAATCAGGGAAAGCTATACGCGAAGTTTTCCGCAAAGCACGTATGGCCGCACCAGCTATTGTGTTTCTTGATGAAGCTGATGCTTTAACCCCAAAACGCAATGCAGAACATGATAGTAGCGGTGTTTCTGAACAGGTAATAAGTCAACTGCTAACAGAAATCGATGGTATAAATAATTTAAATGACGTAGTGGTTATTGCTGCTACTAACAGACCTGACATGATCGACCCCGCGGTCATACGCTCCGGCAGATTCGACCGACTAATCTATGTGCCAGGACCTGACGATTTAAGCCGAATGCAAATCTTTAAACTCTACACAAAAAACATGCCACTCGAACAAGATGTTGACTTGAACCAACTCGTAATTATGACCAGACACTGCAGCGGTGCTGATATTGAAGCTTTATGTCGAGAAGCAGCAATGCACGCACTACGCCGAGACGTCAACGCCCAAAAAGTAACAATGAAAGACTTCCAAATTACCATGGAAGACATACGACCATCAATTACACCTGACATGGAAAAATGGTACAAAAGTTTCATGCAAACTATCCGTCAAGTACAAAAGTCAGCAACACCTATAATCTAAAGAAGCTGAAAAACACTATGCCACAAACCAAAATTTGGAAAACACGTCCCGCAAACTTTGTCCTACTAGAAATACTGGGAAAAAAAGGCGACCTAACAGACGATGAACTATTTAACCAATTAAGCAGCGAATACGAAGACTTAGGCATCAAAGACTTCAACGACATACTACTTAGCCTAGAAGTCAGCGGCAAAATCCGAACATCCGGCATGTCCCGCGGAAAACGACGTGTCGAAATAATCCAATAACAGCTTCTTTAAATTTTAAACTCCAAACAACACTGTTTGAGGAGAGCAAAATTTCCTTGTTTTATGTTTACATGCTCCTCTGCTCCAACGGCAGCTTTTACACCGGTTACACAAAAAACATAGAAACAAGAATACAACTACACCAAAACGGTAAAGGAGCAAGATATACTAAAATTCACAAACCACAAAAACTGGTATACACAGAAGAACACACATCTCGCAGTTTAGCTATGAAACGTGAACGTGAAATCAAAAAATTAAATCACCAACAAAAACATGTTCTAATAGACTCTAAAACCAAAAAATAATTTACAAAATTAAATTTAGATTATTAGCATTAATGCCATAGCTGTTGTTATGGGAATTAATAGGTTGTCATTTATTGGTACAGGTAAGTATTCGATAAACATGGCAATTGCTGTGGCGATTGCTGCAAACCATGGTGCGATAAATAGGCTACTTGCAAAGAAAGCAAAAATGAAGCCTGAAAGGCTGCCCTCTAATGTTTTGCCCTTATTAAATGGTAATCTTATGCCTATTGTGCCTCCGAAAATTGAAGCTGCGCTATCTCCTAATGTGAATATGGCGATTGCCGCTGCGCTTATTGGATATGGAAAAACTGTTAGAGTGATAAGTATTCCAATGGCGTAGTATAAGGGGGCAGCTGTAAAGCCGTAGAATTCTGATTGTGATGCGGCATGGCGTGTTATTGTTGATATAAGTGGCAAATTTTTACCACATAATCGTGCTACTTCAGATGTAAAATAAATAATTGATACTGCGCTGATGAAAATGGCTACGGGAAGAACACCAATTATATGTGCAATTATGGGCATAGCAATACCTGCAGCGTGAATGTTTTCTCGAACAAAATCGTTAACTGATGGAAAAGACCGCTTTACCTTCTTACCGTTTAAAATCGGTAAAATATTTGAAAGCTTACTCATTATAACATAATCAGATTTTACACGAATTCTAAAATTAGGATTATACCCGACTTTCTTAACTTCTGCAGTGAAAAGACAACAATTACTTTTATCTCTAGCAACAACCACGCAATCCTGCAGAGTTAAACCTTCCAGAGTTAATATTTTTTGTAAAACCTTCATCTTACCATTAACTTCAATGATTTCTCCACAAATCTCACCTGTTATTTCACCAACAGCATTAACACATACATCAACCCCAAAAGCGTAATCAGCACCTAAATTATCTGCTAAACGTTTAACAATACATGTAGGCAAACTTGAACTAAATAACGCTATACTATAATTTCGTTCTCTTATCTGCACAAAAAAACTCTGCAACCTTGTCCCAGCTGGGATTCTATCAAAAACCTCTACCAACACCTCCATTTTTTGCCATCTCAACCTACCGAAAATACCTTTAAGCGAAACATTAAGAGAACAAATACCCATCTCATACAGAAACCGGTACAGCAAAATTTGCATTAAAACAAAAAAACCCAGCCTACGACCCATTTGGAAAAAAAACATGTTTTTAGGAATTAAAACTCCATCAACATCGAAAACGATAAGCTGATTCTTCTCTTTAACAACCATCTAATTTTTCTAACTCCAATTTAGGGTAAAGCTAATAATTCAATTAACCACAAAAATCTATATGTTGTTTAGCTACAAATATGTTGCCCATTTTACCGCTTTAACAGAGGCATCAACTTTTTGAGTATACTTGTTTGAATACTTTTTATCATATTAGCATTTAAGAAAAATGCGATGTTGTCTTTACCTCAAAGTTTGCTGCTAATCCCATTTGATTTATATGTGGTATTAGAAAAGACTTTATTCTTGTAAATTACAATAGTTTTAAACACTCTTGAGGCGTTGCTTTGCAGTTTGATAAGCAGAAAATATTAATCTTAGCTAGCATGTTTGCTATAGCTTTTATTATCCGAGTTTTGCTTTTTCCAACTCAGGGCTACCAAAATGATATGCTTGCTTTTACTTCCTGGTTTAACACTGCGGCTGATTTTGGTCCTCGATTGTTTTACAGCAGTGTTGGTTGGTGTGATTATCCTCCTTTTAATGTTTACTTGTTTTGGGGGTTTGGTTCATTAACTCAAGCGTTGGGTTTGTTTGGAACATCTTCTGCTGTATACATTGTAAAGTTAGTTCCAAACATTTTTGATATGCTTATAGCTGGTTTAATTTACCTTTTTGCCAGAAAACAGTTTAGCTTCAAATTAGCTCTTGTAGCGTCTGCATTTTATCTGTTTAATCCAGCTGTAATTTTTAACGCTGCAGTCTGGGGCCAATTTGATGCTATATATACATTCTTTATGTTACTTTCACTAATTTTAGCGATAAAACGCAAACCTGAGTTTTCAGCTGCAAGTTTTGCTATTAGTATTTTAACTAAACCCCAATCCATAGCTTTGCTGCCTCTGATTGCATTTGTAATTTTCAAAAAAAGCGGTATAAAACGTTTCTTAACCTCTATTGCCGCATTTACAGCAACAATTTTCGCTGTCATTTTACCTATGCAATGGAGCAACCCCATAACTTTCCTATATGACATCTATTTTGGCGCTTATAATTGGTATTCTTATACATCCGTTAACGCCTTTAACTCATGGGGCATATATGGTCTATGGAAACCAGATGGTAACCTGTTTATTTTAGGCTGGATTCTATTTGCGGTGTCTATTTTTTTCACAATATACATGTTAAATAAACGATGGAATGAAACATCTGATAATATGCTCATATTTTTCGCGGCGTTTATGATGATTTTCGCATTTTTCATGTTGCCCACACGTATACATGAACGATACCTATTTGCTGCCATAAGCATGTTAGCCATACTAGCACCATTTGTCAAAAAAACCCGCCCATTCTACGCTATTATAACTGCAACATTTCTAACAAACATAGCATACGTCCTATACTGGCTAAACCGTTACGTCAACGCTGGTTATACCCATAGCCCAAACCTTTCTGACGATCCCGTTGTTATAATAGTAGGTGTTATCAACGTGATAATGTTTCTGTATGGTACACTATTTATGTGGGGCAAAATAGGAAACAAAAACATACTTTCAAATGATGGCGATGAACCAAAAACTAAAAACCTGCCCCAAGAAGAGGGTGCGGTTACGGAAGTTGCTTGTGAACCAAAAATTGAGCAACAAATGCCTGTAAAGCGTATTCCTGTTTTTTCTTTTAATATAAATAAAAAAGACATTCTAACAATGATTTTGTTATCTGTACTTTTCTTCTCTATAGCTATAACAAGTTTAGGTGCAACACAAGTACCTTCAAATGGACTAAAAATAGGTAATGATGATGGTGATGAACAGTCGATAGCTGCAATATTCGATCTTGGAAGTGTTACATCTGTTAGCAAAGTTTGGCTTTACATAAAAGAAAGTCAAGACACAACAATAAAACTTTATGTCGGTCAACCTGGCGGCTGGTTTGAACGTGCCACGGCTTCTATAAATTATCATTATGCTTACATGAACTGGCAAGAATTTGGTGTTTCTTATGATACTAGGTATATACGTTTAGAATTTGAAGCGTTAGCAAGTATTACGGTTAATGAGGTAATTGTTCTTGATTTAGATGATCAGATGGTGCCTGTTTTATTCATTACAGATGAAAATGGTGGTAACTTGGATTTTGGTTTATTAATTGATGAGCAAGATGTTGTTGAGTGGCCTAAAACTTATTTGACTGAGACAATGTTTGATGAGGTATACTTTACTCGAACAGCTGAGCAGTATCTGAATCGTCAATGGCCATATGAATGGACGCATCCTCCTATGGGTAAACTTGTTATATCTTCTGGTATTGCTGTTTTTGGGTTAAACCCGTTTGGTTGGCGTATAATGGGTGTTATCTTTGGAACTTTTATGATACCTATAATTTTCTTGTTAGGCAAAAAAATGTTCGGCTCCTATATTGGAGGTTTTTCAGCTGCTTTTCTGTTAACTTTTGATTTTATGCATTTTACAGAGGCACGTTTAGGTATTACAGATACATATCTCGCGTTCTTCTCTTTAATTTCTCAGTTATTCTTCTTTATCTATATAGGTAATGTAATAAAGAAAGGCTGGAAAAACGCAAGTGTTATACCTCTATTTCTCTCATTTGTGCTATTTGCTTTAGGTTTTTCCACTAAATGGTTAGTACTTTTCGGGTTCTTAGGTGCTATGTCTATTTTGGTAATAATGCGTCTTACCGAAATAATGAAAAATAAAAAGCTAACAATTTCTATTAAATTTTACGCGTTCTTTGAACGGCCATATGCCTACATAATACTCTTTACAGTTATAGCTGTAGGCATTTATTTTGCAACATACATCCCTGATATGCTTGCAGGTCGATCACTTATGAATGTAGCGCAACTTCAGGATGCTATGTACTCATATCATGCCGGTCCTATTGGTCTTGATCATCCATACTCTTCACCTGGCTGGAGCTGGCCAGTAATTGAAAAACCTCTCTGGGTATATGTTAGTTATTTGCCTGCAGATATGCGTTCAACAATTAGCGTGTTTGGTAATCCTGCAGTTTGGTGGGCGGGTTTTGCTGCAATACTTTCTATCACAGGAATTACAATATTTAAAGCTGTAACTGAACTTAAAAAACGTCAAATACCAATACTTGAAGTTTCTGCGGTATTTCTATCTGTTGTCTATTTTGCTCAATGGTTACCTTACGCTTTTATAAGCAGAGGCTTATTTATCTATCATTACTATGTTAGCGTGCCAATTATCTGCCTAGCATCAGCGTATTTTATTAGCAAGTACTGGAAATATAAATGGGTGAAAATTGCGGCAATAGCGTACTTTATAGCAGTCGTTGTGCTATTTGTGTTATTCTACCCTGTAATTTCAGGCACACCAGTATCAACCGCAACAAGTGAAAGTTTAAGATGGTTCAGCCAATGGGTGTTCTAAAAACACAAAACATAGCCAGAAATAGGCAAGTAGATGTAACAGTTGTACTTCCAGCTATAAATGAAGTAGACATAATAGAGCAAACAGTCGATACAATAAGTAAAACCCTCAAAGCATACGGTTGCACCTATGAAGTAATAATAGCAGAGGATGGAAGCAGCGATGGCACAGACACAAAAGCCAACGAGCTATCAGAAAACTTACCATACGTCCGCCATATACATGGCGAAAAACGACTCGGCCGTGGCAGAGCACTAAAAAACGCTTTCAAACAATCAAACGGCAACATTCTAATTTACATGGACGTAGACCTAGCAACTGACATTAAATATTTAACGCAACTAATTGACGCAATCACCATAGAAGACTATCATTTAGCTACTGGCTCAAGAAGACTTTCCCAAAGTAAAGCTAAACGTACTTTCACACGCAATATAACATCCAAAATTTACAATACCATGGTACACATTTTTCTTAAATCTAACATTAAAGACCACCAATGCGGCTTTAAAGCATTCCAACGCGAAATAATACTGTCCCTACTTGACGAAGTTGAAGCTAATCATTGGTTCTGGGATACTGAAACAATAATTCGTGCACAACGCAAAGGTTATAGGATAAAAGAGATTCCTGTTGAATGGAAAGGCACACGGGAAACTAAAGTTAAACTTTTCCGAGACTCTTTTGACATGGCAAAACAGGTTATTGCTTTGTGGCGCCAGTTGACTTTCTAATTTTTTAGTCACAAACTGGTTTGTTTAATTTTTAAAAACTTGAATCAATAAGCTGTGTTTTCGATAGATTATGTTTATGTCCAATTTGTTCTTTAAATTATAGACGTATTATCAGTTTATGTTTCTTTTAGTTTTGAAGGAGTCTGTTATTGTTGTTGCGGTGTTTGTTTTTGTAAGAAGCATTAAATTTAAGATCTTAGATTATTTAAGAGTGAAAAGTTATGTTTCGCGTAAGAGTTAATAAAATTGAATCAACCCGTGATATTGACGGAAATTTAGGAAAAAGACTTGAGCTTCTAGAAGAGCGAGAAGTAAGTCCCTATGTGTTAAGACCGCAAACTGACGAAGCAAAAATGGCCCAAGATCTCATGCAAGTTCTTCAGCAGCAGATGCCGTTTTTGCCTCAACGGCAACAGTTGGCTACACCAAAAATTATTCTGTTTCTAACTGAACAAGAGTACGACAGTTTAGGCATAATTTTTGATGTAAATCAAGTATATGAAGTAGTACTGGAAAACCAGGTTATTCGTTTCAAAAAACTTTAAGCTTTACGCTGTCTGAATGTGTTATTTCAAGGATGAAACAAGACCATAAAGTTAACCTTGAAGTGTACCTCTTCTTTTTTATTGGAGAAACAATAATAATATTTTAACAATGTATTAAAAATGGTTTAAAGTGCGAGTTTTATGTCTAATGTAAGAGTTCATGTTTACGTGACTGGAAAAGTTCAAGGTGTCTTTTTTAGACAAAATATTAAACGGCAAGCTCAGAGTCGCGGTGTTTATGGTTGGGTTAGTAATTTGTCTGATGGACGGGTTGAAGCAGTTTTTGAGGGCAAGGAGGCATTAGTTAACGAAGTTGTAGATTACTGTTGTCATGGGCCTTCGTTTGCTAAAGTTGAACGTGTAGACGTATTTTTTGAAGATGTTCTGGATGGTTTTTCAGATTTTAGAATTGTGTAGCTAGTTTATAGGTTTCTTTTTTGGTACTCGAAAATGGCTGTCTTTTCCTGCGCTTATGTATTCTCCGCCCATTCCACGGATTGTTGCAGCAATTTTGGCAAAGTTATCGCTGCCTAGGAACTGTTTAGGCTTAACTGTGATATAGTCCTCTTTATCTTCAAAATCTAGTTTTGCCTCTAAATCTTCGGGAAAGGACATACGGACATCGTCAAATGAACGTGTTTTTGTTTCCATTTGAGACGTAGGCGTTGAATTTACTGTGTATGATGATGAAGGTTGTATTGTTGCTGTTGTTGTTGGTTGTTGTGTATAAACTGTGTTAAGTGTTGTGGGTTTTTGTGTGTTATTTGTGTTTGTTTGGGTTTGTTGTTGTGTTTGTCCTACGGCGAGCAGTTTTATAGAGGCTGAGATTGATCGTAGTTCTTCGGTGGTTTTGTTTATGGTGACTAATAATTCGTCTACTCTTGCGGATAATTGGTAAAGCTTTTCTTTATCGCTGCTCATATAGTTTCCTCAAACTCTAAAAGTAGCTTTTACTTATTAATTATTTTCACTGAGCTGTGAATTAACTAATGTTCGAAATTGATGGTAGTCAAAAAAGTGGAAGCGGTACAATTTTACGTTTAGCTGTAGCAATTTCAGCTATTACTCAACAACCTCTACATTTAGTTAATATTAGAAAACGACGACCGCAATCGGGTTTGAAGAGGCAGCATCTTGAGTCGGTTTTGGCGGCGGCGAAGCTTTGTAATGCTACTGTTAAGGGTGCGGTGCTTGGGTCTGAGGAACTCTTTTTTTATCCACAAAAAATTGGGGGTGGACATGTTGAGGCTGTGATTGAAACAGCTGGCAGTATACCTATGCTTTTCATGGCTGCTCTTCCTATTTGTATATACGCTAAGAAGCCTGTAACTTTGCATGTAGCTAAGGGTGGGACAGATACAATGTTTGCTCCAACTATTAATTATCTTAAATTTGTGTTACTTCCAACATTGTATAAGATGGGTGTTAAAGCAGAGATAACAGTGCAAAAATATGGTTACTACCCTAAAGGTATGGGTGAGGCAACATTAACCGTTGAACCCCTTTCTACACTACGACCTATTCAGCTTGAAACTTTTGGTAAACTCAAAAACGTTAACGGTGTATCAGTTTGTACTTTTTTAGCTGAAAGACAAGTTGCCCAACGCCAAGCTACAGCCGCTATACAAGCATTAACTTTACATGATAAAAGTATTCAACCTCAAATTCATGTGTTGAACGCTGTGTCTAATCTTTATCAGAAAGGTAGTTCCATAGCTTTATGGGCAGAAACGGATGCGGGTGTTCTTGTTGGTGCTGATGCCCTTGGCGAGCTTGGAAAAACCAGTGAGTCTGTTGGTAAGTCTGTTGCTGAAAATTTAGTTGCTGAATTGTATAGTGCATCTACGGTTGATGTGTTTTTAGCTGACATGCTTATACTCTACATGGCATTAGCTCAAGGAAAATCGTTTTTTTATACTCGATGCCTCTCAGATCATGTTAATGCTAACATTTGGCTTATGGAAACTATGCTAAACTCGACATTTAATGTTGAAAAAGTAAATAACCTATACCGCGTAGAGAAAACCTGTTGTTGACTAAAACGATGCTAAATACTAACTGCCTTAAAATACCTAAAAATTTAGGTGAAAAAATAATTTCTTTAACTCATAAGCTAGAGTTAGTTGACAAAACATTATACATAAAAAGTCAACATGACTATCTTTATGTTCCTCTTACAAGAATGCCAAGTGAAAAAGAATTTACCCAACTAAAAGACATAACATCACATTTAACATTAACAACAGACGTTTTTGTTAAAAAACAGCCTGCAGAGGAAACCTTAGATAATGCTCTTAAAAAACAATTACCTCTTAATCTTCATTCAAGCATTCCACGTTCATTTGACATAATTGGCGACATAGCAGTTATTGATATTTCACCAGAACTAAACATGTACAAAAACATAATTGGACAAACAATTCTGAAAACCCATAAAAATATAAAAAGTGTACACGTGAAAACAGGTGCAATCAGTGGTGTCTACCGTATACGTGACATAACACATATAGCAGGTGAGAACAGAACACAAACAGTCTACAACGAATATAACTGTAAATACTGCATAGACTTAGCAAAAGCATATTTTTCTCCCCGATTATCTCAAGAACACCATCGCGTAGCAACACTTGTAAACGCTGACGAGGTGGTCGTAGACCTTTTTGCGGGCGTTGGACCCTTTGCTGTACCCATAGGCAAATTATGTCCCAAAGCAAAAATATATGCTGTAGACATAAATCCTGACGCGATTGAACTGTTAAAGATTAACGCAAAAATTAACAAAGTTGAAAACCAAATTCATCCCTTAATAGGTGATGCACGAGAATTAGCCAATGGCAAATTGCGCGGAGTTGCTGACAGAATAATTATGAATTTACCTGAAACCGCAATAAACTTTATTGACGTTGCTTGTCAAGTCTTAAAAGTTTCAGGAGGAATTATGCATTTTTATGGATTTATCCGTAAACCTGACACTATTGATGATTTAAAAACACGTTTTGCCTGCATAGTTGAGCAGCAAGGTAGAAAAATAACAACTTTTCACTGCGTTAGAAGTGTTAGAGAAACAGCTCCATATGAGCAACAAGTAGTATTGGATGCTCAAATTCATTAATAATCCTATTTTTGATACTTTAACCTGTAATCTATTAGACACATGTTAGTAGATAATCCTGCTAAGTTAAAATGAGTGTTATTTTGACGTGATAATTTGGTTTTCGAAGTTTTTCCACAAATATTCTAGGGAAATCTCCTGCTGCTTTATCTGCTTTTATTGCTAAAGTACGGTCAGATGTGAAAACACTTTTTCGGACAACCATATCTACACTGTTACTAAAGTCAAGATTAACTGAACCATGTGCAGTTACTTGTTCAACTAAACCATCAACTTCAATTAACACATTTAATTTAGTATTGCAATCCTGCAGTTTTTGTTTAAATTCTGAATTTAAATCTGAAACTGCTTTATTAGCGCCTACGGCTATAATACAGTCTCCTCGTTTTGTTAATTCTTTATCTTTAGTAATCATAAGTGTCGTTGGATGCGTAGCTAAAATGTTCTCATGTCCAAAAGCTAAAATTTGCTCTATTATCTGTTTTGGCATTATTCACAAACCTCAATGGCATCTACTTTTCCATCACCGTCTAAATCAAATCCTTGTATAACCGCGACGAACGTGTTTTTTTCGTTGAAGTTTCGAAGTGTTTTTTTCCAAAAATTTGTCAGAGCTAATACACACGCTTTAGTGCCGACAGCTTTGTTTCCAGCTATAACAATTACGTGTTTGCTATTATCCCAAGGGTTTACAATTTTGGCTATTAAACCTGCACTATCCGAGGTATAGTTTATTCCTGTTTTTCCAGAGGTTAAACCGCCAAATAGAAAACCTTGTTTAGATGGATGCATTATGAATTTTATGGGCAAATGCTCGTTTATTTCTTGAGTTAACAAGTTAGTACCTGGCCCGCCTACAAGTATTAGATTGCTTTTTTCTTCTTTTTCAACTTTAGCATCTACATCAAGTTTTACGGCAAACTCTTTTGGCGTTTTAACAAATTGCCCCATAAATAGTGCTAAATGTGCTGCGTAATGTCCATCACGAGCACTTGTTTTAAATGGGCCATGTGGTTGTGGACTGCCTACAACGATTTTTCCGTTAAATATGTCGTCGTTTAGAAATTCTTGGAAAAATTTTTGTAAGGGTTCCGGAGTGTTTAGAGTACGAATGTTTTTGGTTGATTTATGTGGGCGTTCTATTGGTAGTTCTATCCCAAAAGCGGATGCGACAGTTTTGTAGTATTTGGCGGTGGCGCCTTTTTTGTTTTCTTCTCGTTGTATGGTGATTGCGCCTGATTTTGCTAGTTTTTTTATGTGGTAGTAAACTTTTTGTTCGTGTATGTTTAATTGTCTGGCGATTTCGAGGGGGTACATTTCTTTTTGTGAGAGCATTGTTAGAATTTTCCAGCTTAGGTTGTTTAGCATCATTTTTAGGTTTTGGGTGTTTTGTAAAATGGTGATTTCTTTTATTTCTTGTTTATATTCGTCGTTGTTTTGAAGAAAGCGTTTTTTTTCCATTGTATGTCAATAGTATTCATGTTTACTATTATAAAAAATTTGTTTATGGTTATTATAAATGTGTCTAGTGTAGCTGTTAAGTTAATTGTTAACTCAATATTTTCATTCTGACTATTAAAAAATTATTTTTAGTAATGTAACTTTAATCTTAAAAATAGTCAAATACCTCCCCGTCGTAAGTTACGTAAATAAGTGCTGTAGGAAATAACGGTAATGTGTGGAATATTTGGTTGTATTCTAAAAAATGGGTCTGCTGCCCCTGTAATTCATTCATCTTTAAAACGGTTAGAATATCGCGACTATGACTCAGTTGGTGTGGCAACAGTTTTTGATGGAAAAATTTTTCTAAAAAAAGAACAAGGAAAAATTGATGCTGTTCACAAGCACCTAAATCTAGATGATCTTCCTGGACACATAGGCTTTGGACATACACGCTGGGCAACACATGGTGCGCCCCTGCAAATCAATGCTCATCCTCACTCTGATTGCACAGGTGAGATAACTGTTGTACACAATGGAATTATTGAAAATTTCAGTGAATTAAAACTTGAACTTCAAAACATAGGTCACACATTTATTTCCAAAACAGATACCGAAGTTATTCCACACTTAATTGAAGAAACTCTAAAGAATAAACCCAACTATACTCTTGAAAATGCTGTTCAAGAAATTTTAAAACACCTCAAAGGGTCTTATGCTATAGCAATTATATCCTCACGCGAACCCGACAAGATTATATGTGCAAGAAACGAAAGTCCTCTTGTTTTAGGTGTTAGTGATGAAGGTGTTTTTTGTGCTTCAGATATTCCAACGTTTTTACCTCTGACAAATAAAGTTGTGGCAATAAACAATGGTGAATTTGTTATTCTAACGGTTGATGGGTATAAGATAAAGAAAATTTGTGATGACAGCATAGTTGATCGTGCGCCAGAAACAGTTCAGTGGACTGCTGATATGGCAGTAAAACGTGGGTATCCGCATTTTATGTTAAAAGAAATTCATGAGCAACCTGAAGTTTTGCGCAATACCCTAAGACTGCAAGAGAGTTATCTAGATCTATTGTCCACGTTTCTTGATCGCGCTACTGAAATATTTCTAGTAGCTTGTGGAACAAGTTATCATGCCTGTCTAGCAGCGTCTTACATGTTTTCTAAATTAGCTTTCTTACCCACTTATCCTGTGTATGCTTCAGAATTTATTGAGCAATATGGTAAATCTGTAAATATTGATAGCACCATTTTAGCTGTTAGTCAGTCAGGTGAAACAGCTGATACGATTGCTGCTGTGACCTGTGCTCAGCAACGAGCTGCAACAATTTTAAGCTTAACTAATGCTATCGGTTCAACTTTAACTCGTATATCTAGAGTTTATATAGGTACACAAGCTGGTCCAGAGATTGGTGTTGCAGCAACTAAAACTTTCACTTCGCAGCTCTCAGTACTTGCACAATTGGCGCTACGTTTAGCAAAAAGGCGAGGTAAAGTATCTCAAGATGAAATTGACACATTAGAAGTGCAGCTTGATAAATTGCCTTCTACTGTAGAGACGATTCTTAAAACACAAGAAGATAAAGCTAAGCAAATTGCCAAGAAATATGCTAAGTCTAATGTATTTCTTTTCTTGGGTAGAGGTATAAGTACTGCTACTGCTTTTGAAGGGCGACTAAAACTTATGGAAATTGCATACATCCCGGCTGTTGCGTTTCCTGCAGGTGAAAACAGGCATGGTCCTATTAGTTTAATTGAAAATGGTGTGTCTGTAGTGTTTATTTGTCCAAAAGATGATACTTATAAAACTGCAGTTAACAATATTATAGAGTTAAAAGCGCGCGGTGCAAAAATTCTTGCGGTAATTGAAGAAAATGACGATGTTGTTAAAGCTTTGGCTGACGATTTTCTTGCAGTTCCAAAAGGCATATCCAGTACACTTTCTCCTATACCCTTTACTATACCTTTGCAGCTCTTAGCTTACTATATAACATTAGAGCATAACTATAATCCTGATACGCCTAGAAATTTAGCAAAGTCAGTTATACAGTAAAACACTTCATTTTATTTTAATTAAACTGTAATAGTCATGGGTGTTAAACCTTTAAACGTGTGTTTAGGTAAACCATTTTTCTAGTGAAGTTTTACTTTTCTGTTTTTTGTTTCCTATGGTCATACGTTCAAGAGCTTTTTGTATGCGGTCTTCTGAAAATTCTTTTTCTTCACAGAGAAAATCAACAATACCTTCTTGATTAGGATTTTTCCACTCCATTTTGTAATCATCTGAAACTTTGGGGTGCAAGAAAATGTTTCTAATTTCGTCTGGTTCAGCTGGGAAAGTAGCGTTTTTAATGTGTGAAAGTGCTGTTTCTAAAGTTCCGTGTTCTTTAATTAGTTTAAGTGCTGTTTTTGGTCCTATACCTTTTATACCGTCAGGATTGAAGTCGGTGCCAATTAAAATGCCTATGTCTACTAGTTGTTCATGGCTTAATTTGTAAGTGTTTAGAATTTTCGATAATTCTGTCACTTCTGGTGTAATGTCTACATACGTGTTTCTGCCTGGTATTTTTCGTCTGCCTGAAATTGTAACATTACGTAACAGTTTAGGGGCTCCAAAGAGTAAGCTGTCGTAGTCTTGGCTTGCACAATAATCTGTGTTGCCTTTTTTAGTCATGTATGCTGCTTGAGCTTCTCCCTCTTCAGGTGCTTGTACCCATGGTAGTCCCATTAATTCTACCAGTTTTATGCTATCATCTAACATGTAATCTTTCATAGTTGTAGCTGCTTGGGCATACATACGCATTTTAACGGTGTCTCCTGTCATGGCGGCTTTTTCGTATTCTGCTACAGCTTGTACTTTAACTTGTTTGCGGCGTTCAATTTCTGCAGCTTTAAGGGCGGGAGATTTTCCGTCAAAAATGTAGACTGGTTTTAAACCCATTTCTAAGAGATTGCTATTGCGATAGAAAAGGCCGCTTAAATGGCTTGTAATTTTTCCTGTGTTGTCTTTAAGGGGTGTGCCATCTGGTTGACGGATAATGCTTAAAAATTGGTAGATAGCATTGAAGGCGTCTATGGCAATGATTTTCCCGTTTAGGTCTTCTAGTTTTATGGCTGCTTTTGGTATTATATCTTTAAAGTTTACGCCCAAATACACACCATTTAAGTTAATTGTTAAATTAAATAATAAATTGTTTGCTTCTAAAATTTTAGGCAACCTCCGAAAACCTATATTTTTCCAAAAATGGCATGTTGAAAAATCGTGTAACTATGTTGTTTGTTTTTCTAAAATTGGGTTTTCGGAGGCTGCCTTTAGTAACTATTTATGAAAAAACGTTTTGACACATATAAACAATTAACTAAAATTATCTTTTTCTGTTGTTTGTAGTTTTTAGTGTGATGTATTGTTAGTTAATTCAATTAGAAATATGATGTTTTAAGCATAGCAGTTATAAGGAACCCTTACAATAAAACCGCAAGAAGTGTAACAATCTATGACAGAAAGAAATGCATTATCTCTGGTAACCTGCACAAGTTGCGGTAAACCAATTGCGCCAGGGTCAGAGTCAACAAAATTTCAATGTCCAAACTGTGGCGAAATGCAAATCAAACGTGATGGAAAATGCCGTAAATTCGGGCGTATCTATAAATGTCCAAAATGTAGTTTTCAAGGACCATAATAGGTGAATTCTTATGGGTGCTATTCTTGTAACATACAAAATTTTTCCTGAAGATATAGTGAAAGATTTTGAGCCTTTAAAAAATGAAATAATGAAAATTCTTCCAGCTGCTTCTAAAATTGATGGTTGGGGAGAAGATCCAGTTGCTTTTGGTTTAGTTGCATTACTTGTTCAAATACGATATCCTGAAGACGTTACTGGTCTTGTTGATGAATTTGAAGTTGAATTAAGTAAAATCAAGGGCGTAAGTCAAGTTCAAACTTTTCAAATTCGCAGGACAAGCAGAGACTACTAAACATAGATAGTTAGATATTTTTCTAACTTTTTTGTTTTTTTAACTATGCCGTTTGCTTTTTATTACCAAAACACACTTAGGTTTAAACATCAATTGATTGAAAAAGGTTGATGCCTTGTCAGATTTGGCTAACAGTTGTGAATATTTGAGCATTGATAACACGTGTGCTATCATTAGTAAGGACCCTAAAGCGAAAGCTTTTCGTCAATTAAAATGTGAAAACAGTCAAAATGTTGCTAGTTGCTGTTATCTTTGCCTTTTTAGGTCACAATGCGCTACAAGCTGTAAATATCTAGGTCAATATGGAAACCATTTTGAACCACAAACTATGACTGATAATATGTCTCCAGACGCTGTTCAAGAATCTAAAGATGGTGCTTCACAGTTTGAAAACGTTCTAGTTGTTTTTTGTTTTTCTTGTAAAACAGAGATGATATATGCTAAAACTCAGTTTACCGTAGATAATTGGAAAGGTAAATCTCCACTTATGTTTAGCGATAAAGTGTTGTCTGTTACTGTTTTTTTATGTCCCCAATGTGGTAAAATTGAGTTTAAAGCAGATGTACTGCGAGAGGGGGTAATGTAATGTATGGTTCATCGTAGAGTTCGTGGTGGAAAATTTAAAATTAAGTATGAAGAAAAACCTTGTCCTGTGGAATTAGGTCAGGAAATAGATGTAACCATAATTGATTTAGCGCCTAATGGTGATGGGCGGCTAGTTATGAGAGGTTATAATATACTTGTGCCTAAGGCTAAACCTCGAGAATATGTAAAAATTAAAATAACCAGTATTGACGAAAAGAATGTAATTGGTCAAATACTTCGGTAAAGTATGTGGTATGGGCGTTTTTAAGTTGAAAAATTGTTTGATTGTGTTTGGTCAGTGTTATTTGACGATTTCTCACAGCTGCTGCTCAAAGCCGTCGCCTCACATCATTCCGTGATAAATTGATGTGTTCGTGTTGAATTTATTGGTTTTGTATGTTTTGTCTGTTTATGATAGAGAAAAAAATTGTGTAAAAACGCTTTTTTCATCTTTTTTTGTCATGTTTTTTCGTCATTTGACGTATCTAAATCTTTAAAATTATCTGTGGATAGTGGATATTTAATCGTGTTTGCGGTGAGGTGAAAAAGGGAATGTTGCTGTATAGAATTGAAGAGGATGAAGAGTGGGAAGAAGGCGAGGATGAAGAGTGGGAAGAAGAAGAATGGTAATAGTTTGTTAAGGTTTGTTTTTCTTTTCTTTTCTTTTAAAGTTCTTTCTGTTAAATAATTTTTTGAAGTTGGGAAATGTAGATGATTTATGTTATCTGTGAGGTTATGGTTTATTACTGTCTTTTTGTTTTTTTATTTTTGTTATGACAAGAATAGCTGTTCTAGACCTTGATAGATGCAAAGTTAAGAAATGCAATCAGCTTTGCGTAAATTTCTGTCCAATGGTGCGTAGTCGTGTTGAGGCAATACGCGTTGAAGGTGACAAGGCAGTAATCTCTGAGTTACTTTGTAGCGGTTGTGGGATTTGTGTTAAAAAATGTCCTTTTAAAGCGATTAGTATAGTTAATTTACCTAATGAGCTTGACGCGGATTGTAGTCATCGTTTTAGTGAAAATAGTTTCAAACTTTTCCGATTACCTATGCCCTCCTCTGGTATTGTACTTGGATTATTAGGGCAAAATGGTATAGGAAAAAGTACCACTCTTAAAGTTTTTTCAGGTGATATTAAACCTAATCTTGGACGATATGATAACCCGCCTGAGTGGAGTGAAATTATTCAATATTATCGTGGTTCATCTCTTCAGGATTATTTTCAGAAAATAAGTGAGAAAAAACTCCGTGTTAGCAGTAAACCTCAATATGTTGACAAAATTCCTAAAGCTGTTACGGGTAAAGCTGGTGATTTACTAGAAAAAGTTGATGAACGCAAAATTCTAGAACAACTTATTGATGAATTGGAGCTACGTAAAATTTGGGATAGACCTCTTGACGTTTTAAGCGGCGGCGAGCTTCAACGTGTCGCAATTGCGGCGGCTTTAAGTCGTGACGCAGATGTTTATCTTTTTGATGAACCATCTAGTTATCTTGATGTTAAACAGCGTCTTACGGTTGCACGTGCTATACGCAGTTTAAAGGCGCAACAAAAAACTATAATTGTTGCTGAGCATGATTTGGCAATTATTGACTATCTTTCTGATCAGATTTGTGTTTTTTATGGTGATCCTGGAGTTTATGGTGTGGTTTCTCATGTTCATGGTGTGCGGACTGGCATAAATATTTATTTGCAGGGTTATATTTCTGATGAAAACATAAAATTCCGTAAAGAATCTATAGTTTTTCAAGAAAGACCTCCAACTGCAGGTATGAATATCAATGAGCCATTGCTTAAGTGGGATGCGTTTGAGAAAACTTTTCAAGGGTTCACCCTAAAAGCTGCATCTGGTGAAATTCGTGGTGGGGAAATAATTGGTATATTGGGACCAAATGGTATTGGTAAAACCACTTTTGTCAAAATTCTCGCTGGTATAGAGGACTCTGATGATAGTCGTAAATTTGGAGAGTTAACTGTCAGCTACAAACCCCAGTATATAGCACCTGACTATCCGGGTACTGTACAGGAATTGTTGATGAGTGTAGCTAAAGAAAATTTTGCCTCTTCATGGTATAAAACTGAAATTGCCAAACCATTGCGACTTCAAGTTCTCATGGATAGAAACGTTATGGAACTTAGTGGTGGTGAACTTCAAAAAGTTGCAATTGCTGCCTGCCTTAGCCGCAAAACTGATCTGTACCTACTTGATGAGCCAAGTGCTTATCTAGACATAGAAGAACGTTTAAACATAGCAAAAACCCTGCGACGAGTAGTTGAAGCTCATGGCATTCCTGCATTTGTCGTTGAACACGATGTCGTAACACAAGACTTTATTGCTGACAGACTAATGGTCTTTAATGGTGAGCCTGGAATCTCTGGTGCTGCCAACACTCCCACTGCACTGCGACAAGGTATGAATATGTTTCTAAAAGACATGAACATAACCTTCCGACGTGACCCAACTACTTTACGCCCACGTGTCAACAAAGAAAGCTCACAAATGGACGAATTCCAAAAAGGCATTGGAGAATATTACTACACAAAAATCGTCAAAACAGAAGAAGACAAAAAAGACGACACAATAAAAAACAAAAACAAATAACTCCTCCCTTATTTTTGTTAGTGGTTGGTTTTTTGATAGTTTTAGATTGATTATTTTTTTGTGATTGTTGTGGTTGCTTGGCCCGAAAGATACAATAGGTGGATAGTTAGAATTATAGCGATTTGAGGATATCTGTGTCGTCTTTCATTGAGGATTTGATTGCGCGTAAAGTTTTTAATAATCGTGGAGAAGAGACTATTGAAGTTGATGTCATAACTGCCTCTGGTTTTGGGCGGGCTTCTGCTCCTGCTGGGAAGAGTCGTGGGAAAGCTGAAGTTTTGTATTATTCGCGTGGTGGTGTTGATGATGCTGTTAAGAAGGTTGAAGAGTTTATTGCTCCTGAGCTTGCTGGGTTGAATGCTGATTCTCAGGAGGAGATAGATGAGGCGCTTCATGAGCTTGATGGTTGTAGTGGGAATTTTAAGAATGTTGGTGGGAATGTTGCGTTTGCTGTTTCGTTGGCTAATGCTGAGGCGGCTGCGAATTCTCATGGGTTGTTTTTGTTCCAGTTTCTTGGGGGTAATTCTGCGACTAGTTTGCCTTATCCGCTTGGTAATTGTATAAGTGGTGGTCAGCATGCGTATGGTAGGTCGCCTGATATTCAGGAGTATTTGGTGTTTCCGCATGGTGCGGAGACTTTTCTTGAGGCGATGACTGCTAATGTTCAGGTTCATAAAAAGATTGGTGATGTTCTGAGAAAGAAAAGTAGCACGTTTAATGGTGGTAAAAGTGATGAGGGTGCTTGGATTGCTAATATTGATACTGATGTTGCTTTTGATGTTATGGCTAAAGCGTGTGAAGTAGTTAGTAATGAGCTTGATTTTGAGTGTGGTTTTGGTCTTGATGTTGCTTCTTCTTCTTTGTGGGATGAGAAGGAGGGTAAATATGTTTATGTAAATGAGGGTGTAAAGCGTGATTCAGGTGAGCAGCTTGAATATATGAAAGAGTTAATTGAAACGTATCATCTTACTTATGTGGAGGATCCTTTTCATGAGGATGATTTTAAAAGTTTTGCAGAGTTAACTCGTAAAACTAAGAATTGTTTGATTTGTGGAGACGATTTATTCACAACAAATACTGAAAGGTTAAATAATGGTATAAGGATTAACGCTGGAAACGCTATCATAATTAAAGTTAACCAGATAGGTACATTGAGTGATGCAGTTAAAACAATAGAAACTGCTAAGAGTCACGGATATGTTCCTGTAATGTCCCACCGATCTGGAGATACATGCGATTGGCATATATCTCACTTGGCTGTAGCTTACAAGTGTCCTGTTATTAAAACAGGTGTGGTGGAGGGTTCAAGAATTGCAAAGCTCAATGAACTCGTACGTATTGAGCATTTCCTTGGAAACAGGGCTAAAATGGCAGATTTAAAAACACGATAATGTAGAGGAATAAAAATTGGCAGAAGACCAAGTTAAAGAAAGTCAACCAGTTGAAAACCAAATAGAGGAAGAAAAAAGTACTCTAACTGAAAACACTATAGACGAAACAATAACGGAGGAGCCGGTTGTAGATGAGGCTGGTTCAGAGGAGCCGGTTGTAGATGAGGCTGGTTCAGAGGAGCCGGTTGTAGATGAGGCTGGTTCAGAGGAGCCGGTTGTAGATGATGGTTATGTGGATGCTGGTATGGATCAGTTTGTAGATGAGGTGCCTGTTGAGGATGATAAGGAGGAAAAGCAGGATGTTTCTGTTGCTGAAGAGTTGTTGTTGCTTCCACGAGATACTTTGCTTTCTGCGGGTATTCATATTGGTACTAGAATGAAGACTTTGGATATGGCATCGTTTATTTATCGTGTGCGTCCTGATGGTTTGTTTGTTTTAGATGTTAAAAAGACTGATGATAGAATTAGAGTTGCTGCCAAGTTTCTTGCGAGGTATGAGAAGGCAAAGGTTGCTGTTTCAGCGACAAGGTTGTATGCTCATGAACCCGTTAAAAAGTTCTGTGAAGTAACTGGGGCAACTCCGATTATTGGCAGGTTTATACCTGGGCAGTTGTCAAATCCGCAATATAGGAGTCGTATTGATCCTGAAATTATAATAGTTTCAGATCCACGTGCAGATGCGCAAGCTGTCAAGGAAGCCTCTAAAGTGGGTATACCTATCATAGCTCTCTGTAGTACCGATAACGAGTTTGCCGGTGTTGATCTTGTTGTTCCTACAAATAACAAAGGCAGACGTGCTCTTGCAGTTATTTTCTGGTTACTTGCAAGACAAATTTTGCGTGAACGCGGAGAAATCGGTCCTGATAAAGATCCACAGGCAACAATAGATGATTTCGAAGCAAAAGTTACCCGTGTAGACGACGAGGATCTTTAAACGGGTGCCTTTTTTTCGTCATCCATTTGTCGCAGGACAATTTTATGAGGCTAACGCTGAAGCACTTAAGCTTCAAATCTCTTCTTGTTTTTTAAGTAATCTTGGACCTAAAAAACTGCCAAAAGTTAATTTTTGTAATCATCCCAGAAAAATTGTTGGGTTAATTTCTCCCCATGCTGGTTACATGTATTCAGGTACGGTTGCTGCCTCAGGGTTTTTTGAACTTGCCAAAGACGGTTTACCTGATACTGTAATAATTTTAGGTCCCAACCATACCGGTTATGGAAGTGGCTTATCTTTAATGCGAGAAGGGTCATGGAGAACGCCTTTGGGTGATATACAAGTTGATACAGAATTGGCAGATATTATGCTCTCTAAAACAGATATAATTGATGTTGATGAAACATCTCACCGTTTTGAACACTCAATAGAAGTACAACTTCCCTTTCTACAATACCTATATGGAAATAAATTCAAATTTGTACCAATATGTTTCCTACGCCAAGATTACGTTTCCGCTATAGAAGTAGGTAATACATTAGTTAATGTCTTAGCTGCTCGTAACGTTGTTGTTATTGCCTCCTCTGATATGACACATTACGAGCATGCTAAACAAGCTGAAAAAAAGGATTGCCAAGCCATACACGCTATAACTGCTTTGGATGTTCCACAGTTTTATGAAACTGTTGAAACACAAAACATTACCATATGCGGATATGCTCCAATAGCTGCTTTAATAACTTATTCTAAGGGCTTAAATGCTAAAGCAAACCTGCAAAACTACCATAATAGCGGTGATGTTTCAGGAGACTATACAAGTATAGTCGGCTATGCCTCACTACTTTTCACAAAATAACACGCTGTTTTAATGTAAAAACTTGACTTATGTCAAAATATGACATAAAATATTAGCGTTTTTTTGTATACCTACGCTAATTGTGAAAATATCATGTACAACCTTTGAAAACCTCCTAACTAGTAGTAGGTATTATGTGTAGTGCAGGTAAAGTGGGGAGCTGTATGGGTCAACTGCACTTACTTGGAGCAAAAACACAGCCAACAAACATAACTTAGCAAAACATCTAAACAAAAACCGTTCATGCGTACGATGGGGCTACAACGAGAATTAGGTGTCTGTGTATCTTGGTGAATTTGTTTGCAAAAATTGGGCTATAACTTTTTGGTTTGGTAGCTTTTGTGTGTTAACATGCCGTCTTTTTTGTTCATTATAATTGAACAAAAATAATAAGTTTTGTTCAGTGGTAGTGAAAACAATTATATGTGTGCATGAATTATTTGTTTTCATGCTTTCAGATGCTGAACTTAAAGAAATCTTGATTAGACAAAGAGACAACCTCTTAAAGAAAAACTATGGAGTAGAACGAGACGTACTAAAGGGCATCAAACAAAAGTTGTCTCTCCCTCATGTAGTAGTTATTACTGGTTTAAGGCGTAGTGGAAAATCTACTTTGCTTAGACAAATTATAAAAAAGTATTATCATGACGAAAACTTTTATTACATAAACTTTGAAGACGAAAGACTATTAGGATTTAAGGCAAACGAGTTCAACAGGTTATATGAGATATCCGTTGGTTTATTTGGTGAGTGTAGGACTTTCTTTTTAGATGAGGTTCAAAATGTGGCTCATTTTGAGACGTTTATACGCCGGTTTTATGAGGAGGGTTTCAAGTTTATAGTTACGGGTTCTAGTGCAGAGTTGTTTAGTCGAGAAATAGGAACTAAACTCACTGGAAGACGCGTGGATATAACTCTTGGAACTTTTTCATTTCCTGAATTTTTATCTCTAAAAGGTGTAGTGTTAACTAAGGATTTTTATCTCAGGGTTGAAGTGCGAGCTGAAATAAAGAAGCATTTTGAGGATTACTTGTATAGTGGGGGTATGCCTGAGTATCTCATTTATGGTGGGGATCAGGAGCTTTTAAATAAAGTTTACAATGACCTAGTTATGAAGGATATAGTTGCCCGATACAGAGTAGAGGATAGCTTGTCACTTAGAGAATTGTATCTGTTTCTTATTTCTAATGTGTCAAACAGGTTTAGTTTTCATTCTTTGAAAAAATTTGTTGATGTAAAGAGTGTTAATACGATTAAAAAATTTATTAGCTATCTTGAACAAACATATTTTGCTGTTGTGATAAATAGGTTTGATTATTCCTTTAAGCGTCAAGTGCTAAATGATAAAAAATTCTATTTGACCGATACTGGTTTTTTTGAAATTCTATCGAGAACTTTTTCAAAAGACAAAGGTAAACTTTTGGAAAACCTTGTCTTCACAAACCTAAACAGAGAGTACGTTGATGCTGGCGCTAGTGTTGGTGGGGGTGAGATTGCTTATTTTGTGGGTTATGGGCGTGAGTGTGATTTTGTTGTGTCTAGTAATAGGCAGGTTTTTGGTGTGTTTCAGGTGTGTTATGATTTTAATGAGTTAAATCGGGAACGTGAGCTTGAGGGGCTTTTGGTTGCTATGAAAGAATTTAATTTAAAGCAGGGGTTTTTGCTTACTATGGCTCAGGAAGAAGAAATAAAGGTGCATGATAGTGAGGGATGCGTGTTTGTTGTGCCTGTGTGGAAATGGCTCTTAGAAAAACACCACACACAAATCACACCTACAAACCTTTAGGTATGCGATATCAAATAATTTGTACCGTATTTTTTCCCTATTTTTTATTTTTAGTAAGATTTTATCGAATTTTAAAAAATTTTGTTATGAGAGGTTACAGTTTTGATTAAAGTATTTTATACAAAAATTAGCGTGGATTATCGAGTTCGAAATTCTTTAACTAACAAACACCAAGAGGAGGTTGTCTAAACGGTGGTTAATCCTATTAAGCGTATGACTGAGAAAGAGCTGCTAAAGACTCTTCAACGTCTAATTAACGAAAATCCTGTTTATGATGACGTGTTAAAATGCGCCTTAGATGAGGGCACCTCTGATATTGATCTGCTTTGTTCTATATAGCAACTTGATTTTAAATTCATAAATATCCATTGTGTGAAAAATAGTTTGTAATGTCATCTTTTGTTATACTGGCAAGTGCAATCAGCAAAGCTTTCTCCAAAGTTTCACTTGTTCGCGCCTTC
>Ga0209737_10000759_pt1 | contig 24800 bp, 15 predicted proteins | sample TergutCu122P3_FD_187284 | JGI IMG/M metagenome (GOLD analysis project Ga0209737, IMG submission 187284) | Cubitermes ugandensis P3 segment gut microbial communities from Kakamega Forest, Kenya - Cu122 P3 (SPAdes) (version 2) | ecosystem: Host-associated > Arthropoda: Insects > Digestive system... | reverse complement strand
TGGTAATAAAATTAAAATAGAAAATAAGAAAGCAGAAGAGAAGATTAATGATATAGGAGATAATGAGATACCAAATTATCTCGAACAAGATTATAAGAAATTAAAGTCAGGGGAAATGTCTGTCGAAGAATTTAAGGCTAAAATTAAAGATTATTACATAAAAAGAATTAAAGAAATTAAAAATAAAAAATTGAAATTCATGTCACCTCTTATGGTTGCAGAAGTTGAACGAATTGCAAGGGAAACAACAAATATAACCAATATAACCAAAGATAAAAGGTCGGTAAAATATACCAAAGAATATATCGATAGCCTAGTTGCAAAGTTTCATCGATTATTTGATATAACATACATTAATACCTATAAAGTTAGTATGTTTTTAAGGGACAATCATTCGAAAAACAATGAATTGGAAGTAGAAAGCAATTTAAAAGAATTTTTAGATGAAAATGAAGATATAAATATTAATTTATTAAGATTTAAGGAAAGATGTTCCCCTGATAATGGTGATAAACCAGCGTTAATGTTGGAAGACGTATATCAAAATTATGCACTAGTAAAAGCTTTGATAGAAATTGGTAAAATAGATGTAAATACAAAAAATAAGCAAGGCAGAACACCATTAATGGAAGCTATATGTCAAACAAATAATGATTTGTCACGTTCGCGGTGGAGGAATGAAGCTAGGAAATCGGTTAAACTATTTTTAGAAGTTGGTAATATAGAAGTGAATGCGACAGACATGTATGGGAAGACAGCTTTGATGCATGCAGCGAAGTATTCAATTAAAGAAATAGTAGAATCAATATTGAATATTCATGAAGTAGAGATAAATAAACAAGATGAATTTAATATGACAGCATTGTTTTATGCATGTTGCAACCGAGATCGAGAAGCGTCTAAAGAAATATTTAAAACTTTATTAAAACACAAAGCAGATATAACTATAAAAAACAACGGTAACCGAACAGTTTTACATTGGGCAGTGGCAGTACGCAATTACGAACTGATAAATATGCTACTAGAACAAACAGAAATAAATAAAATTATTAATGAAGCAGATAAAGAAGGAAGAACACCTTTAAGTTTAGCAATTTTGAGAAATTTTGAAGATGGTGTAAAATTGTTAGTGGGAGAAGATGGAAAAAATGCTGGAATAGATGTAAATCTGCCGAACAAAAATAATGGAAAGAGCCCTTTGATGTTGGCAGCGGAGAAAAGTAACGAAAGAATGGTAGAAGCTTTATTAAATGCTGGCGCTATTAAAGATCAAAAAGATCACCTTGGAAAGACGGCGCTAGATTATGCTACGTGTGACAAAATAAAAAACTTATTAGCTATAAAATAATTACAAAAAAAAATTGTATTGGTTTACACTAAGTTTGAGTAATGTTAAGTAAAATTGTATACTTGGTTATATCGAGTTCCATCGATTATTCTATTTGGTGGTTATATGGAAAAAATAATTTTTAGAAAGAAATTATTTCAAAAAATCGTTTATTCAATTTTATGTATGGTTTTTGCGGGAACATCTGCTCCAAATTCTAGATCCTTTAAAGAAAATAAGTCGTTAAAAAAAAAAGAGAAAAGTACTATTAGTGAAAAAATCATAGGCTTAGTTAAAAACAACAAAAAAAAATTAATAGGATTAGTATTAGGATCATTTGGGATAGGGACCATATTGTATCGTCGTTACTATAGAAATAAAATAGGAAATAATAAAACAGAAAAGAAAATCAATGAGATAGAAGATGATGAGATCCCCATTTATCTCGAAAAAGATTGTGAGAAATTAAAGTCAGGAACAACGTCCGCCAAAGAATTTCAAGATAAGATTAGAAATTATTACATAGAAAGAATTGGAAAAATTAAAAATAAAAAATTCAAATGCATGTCACGTGAAATGGTTATGGAAATTGAAGAAATTTCAAAGATGGCAAAAAATATAAAAGAATTGGAATATCCAATACTATATATTGATAGACTTGATAAACGAGTTAAAAATTTTCATCTACTATTTGATATAAGAAATATTAACACTTATAAAGTCCGTAACTTTTTAAAGGAAAATTCTTTAAAAGAAAATGAACTGGAAGTAACAGACAATTTAAAAAAATTGTTAGATGAAAATGAAGATATAAATATTAATTTATTAAGATTTTGTGAATATGGTAGTTATTTTATCAGTGATCAAGATGATAAAACAGCCTTAATGATTAGAGCTGTATATCAAAATTATGCACTAGCAAAAGCTTTGATAGAAATTGCTAAAATAGACCCAAATCTGAAAAATTATCAAGGGAGAACAGCTCTAATGGAAATTGCATTAGAAACAGACTATACAGATGAAACTAAAAAAGTGGTTGACCTATTGACAAAACTTTCTAACATAGATGTTAATGCGATAGACGTGGATGGGAAAACAGCTTTAATGTATGCGGCACAGTATTCATGTAAAGAAATAGTACAATCAATATTGAATGTTGATAAAGTAGAGATAAATAAACAAGACTATCAATTTAATGACACGGCATTGTTTTATGTTCGTTCCAATCGAGATGAAAAAGCGTCTAAAGAGATATTTGAAACTTTATTGGAACAAAAAGGAAAAGATGAAGTTGCAGACATAACTATAAAAAACAAATTTGATGAAACAGTCTTGCATTCTGTACTACCATGTTACGAACACGTAAGTATGCTACTAAAACAAACAAAAATAAATGAAATTATTAATCAACCAGATGAATATGGGAATACACCTTTAATTTCGGCGGTTTTGTCTGATAATTATGAAGATATTGTAGAACTTTTAGTAGGAAAAGATGGAAAAAATGCTGGAATAGATGTAAATTTACCGAACAAAAATAATGGAAAGACCCCTCTAATGTCGGCAGTAGAGAAAAATAACAAAAGAATGGTACAAGCTTTATTAAATGCTGGCGCTAGTAAAGATGAAAAAGATCACCTTGGAAATACGGCGCTAAATTATGCTACAACCGAAGAAATAAGAAATTTATTAAGTCTGGACTTAAAGTAACTAGATTCTTATTTTTTTAGTTTACCATAATTCGATATTCCTCACTATTGAAGACAGGTTCTAAAATTTGCATTTTTTGAAAAATTAAGGTAATGTTAAATTACCTTGTTGTTTTAATAAAAAATTGATGTTTTCAATTCATGAAGGAAGTCTATTAAAAAATAGTATTTTTTTAACTTAAAAGTTTAAGATTTTTAATTTATGGAGTTTTATTTTTATGAAAAAATCTAGATTTTTTTTAAATTTTTTGATATCTGTTCTTTTGATAACGTTTAAATTTTATTACATCAAAGCCGAAGAAACATTAGAAAGATCGAAAACTGAAGAAACATTAGAAACATGTGAGAAATTGCCTAACGAATTAACAAAAAAAACAAATCTTGTTTTAGTTATTGACAAAAGTGGATCTATGCTTAAACTTACCGATGATACAATAAAGAATGTTAACTCTATAATTTCAGAACAAAAAAGCATTAAGTCGGGTGAAGTGTATGTCACAACTGTTATGTTTAATGATGGACGTTCTGTGGTGCACAGTAATAAGAAATTAGATGAAGTTGAATCGATTACAAAAAATAACTATGAAGCTGAAGGATGTACAGCGTTATTTGATGCTGTAGGAAACACTATCGCTGAACTTTCATCATTTTTGGAAAAAGAGGACAAAAATAATAAAAGCAAGGTTGTTTTTATCATAATAACTGATGGTTTGGAAAATTGCAGCAAGGAATTCAATAAAGAAAAGATTTTAAAAATTATTTCAGACAAAAAAAATAATGATAAATGGGAGTTTGTTTTTTTAGGAGCAAATATAGATTCTGCATCTGTTGCTGACGAAATGGGAATTGACAAAGAGTATGCTAGAGATTTTAAAGCTGATTCTGATGGTATAAAAAAAGCTTGTAAACTTGCATCTTTAGCGGTTACACAAGTAAGAAATGATAAAAATATTTATCTTGGTGACGCTTAGAACCTGTCTTCACTTTTTTCAAAATAATTTAAAAATTTTACATCTTCAGCAATTTCCGACACTATAGGTTCAGTATCTCTTGTTTTAGACCAGAATCTATCCATAGAACGGTGTTTGGGATAACCAGTTTCTAATGCTTTTAGAAGTAGCTCGTGTTCGTTGTGCAAACCAAACAGACGTAATGAATGCATAACACGTGTAATTCTCAAGTTATTGTGATCCGTTGGAGACCCAAACACTTGGTTATTTGTTGGTTTAATTGATATTAATGTTCCGTTCTCGATGGTCACATTAAATTTCCAAAATTTTAACATGTGCAAAAGATTTGCCATTAAGTGTGTCTTTATGGCTGCGTATATATCTAAATTGGTTTTTAGAAAATTTTCCCAGTTTTTAATCTTCTTATCTAAATAGAAGTCTTTATTTGTAACTCCAGATTTATCTCGTGCAGGGAATAAAATTTGTATGTAATTGTGATGTGCTTCAAGAGGATGGTATTTAATGGAGTGAGTCTCCTTCTGGCTATCATAGTAAAAATCTAAATAACTCTTGTATCTGAATTCTGATCCGTCTGATAATTTACCACTTTCACCACCTGCAAGAAATTTTATCCAATTTACTTCGTCTTTGTTGAACCCAAATTTTGAAATTTCTTCAACCCTTTTGTTGTTTAGTAGTGGCATTCTATTATTAAAAATTTCGTCTATAACTGTCTCAATTTCCTTTTTATTTTGATGAAAACATTCATTATGTTCCTCAATTAGCTTTACATATCTAGATACAAACTTGCAACAAATTTCTTTTTTTTCATTACTAATAAATTTTCCATCAAAAGGTTCAATAGGACTGTTTTCTAGAAACTTACTAATAATTTTTGATTTAATATCAAAATCCAACGTTTTTAAATCATAAAATGTTATTTCATTTTCAAATTTTTGAAAGTACTCAAATATTTTATTTGTTAACTCATTATTTTTAATTTTTTCTAATGTTTCGTCATAATTATTATGAATATGACATTCTGGTACATCCTCCTGTTTTGATCTTGAATTTAATACGAGTAACGCAATTATAACTGTAGTTAGACCTGTAGCACCAAACAATAATAGATTATTTTTAACTGATTTTTCCCTATTTTTGTCAGTTTCTTTCTGAGTAGACAAAGTTTTAGCAGGTATGTTTACGTTCGACACATGACATAAAGTCAAAAAAATTGCTAAACTTGCACCAATAAATTTTTTAATATTCATCATAAAAATTTCACTTCCTCTTATTAGACCTGTCCTGGAACTTATCCACGGTGATAAAACAATCTTTTTTGAGTTTTGTTTTGCCAAAAATACTCGAAATACAGCAAGTATTTCTGCGTTTTTTGACTTCACATAACGTCAAAAAATCTTCATTTTCTCTCTCGTGTCTAAGTTTCAGGACAGGCCTATTTTTTATTTCTTACTGATATTTCGATTTATACTATTTTTAACATGTTTAGATGTTGTAAGGCAAGTAATCATGTAGTTTTTCGAGAAAATTTCTTAAATAAAAATTTTTCAAATTCTGAAATAAATATCGGTAGAAATGATAATGACAATACAATTAGCCATTGTAAAATATTTAGTTTTTCTGTTTTGAATAACTCATTTAATTTTGGTATCAAAGTAACTATTATCTGTAAGAATGTACACATTAAAGTCGCAAAGATTAGTTTTATGTTTCCGAAAATTCCAGTTTTAAAAATGGATTTTTCACTTCTTACGTTAAAAGCATGCGCTAACTGTGAAAGTCCTATTGTCATAAAAGCCATAGTCCTTCCAGTAATCGGATCATCAAAATTTATATCAAAAAAATTTCTACCAATTAAAAAGGAAATTACACAAATTATACCGATTCCAAAGCCCTCTATAAATATTTTATGGATTAATTTCTTGCATATCAAATTTTTATCAAGACTTGCTGGTTTATCTTTTATAATTTTTACGTCGATAGGATCCATGACAAGTGCAAGAGCTGGAAACGAATCGGTTACAAGATTTATCCATAACAGTTGTATTGCTAAAAGAGGACTCGGAATTCTCATCAGAAAAGCTATTAAAACTGCTACTATTTCGCCTATATTTGTTGAAATTAAAAAATGTACAGATTTTTTAATATTTTTATATATACATCTCCCTTGTTTTGCTGCTTCAACAACACCAGAGAAATTATCATCAATCAAAATCATGTCAGAAGCTGACTTAGCAACATCTGTACCTGTTCCCATGGCGCATCCAATATTAGAAATTTTTAATGCAGGTGCGTCATTTACACCGTCGCCAGTCATTGCAACAATTGAATCACGTGCTTGAAATGCTTTAACGATTCTCACTTTATGTTCAGGTGAAACTCTGGCGAAAATTGAGTATGAAAATATATTATCTTCAAGAGTTTTTTGACTCATTTTGTCAAGATCTCTTCCGATTATCGCTCTACCTACAAAGATCCCTAATTCTTTACCTATAGCCTTTGCTGTTAATATGTGATCTCCTGTAACCATGACAGGTTTTATACCTGCATCAATACATGCTTTGACTGCCATTTTAGCTTCTGGCCTCGGTGGATCAATTATTCCTATAAGGCCAACAAAAATAAAATTATTTTCTATTTGAGTTGGCACAGTTGATTGATCTTTATATGCGATCGCTATCACTCTTAGTGCTCTTGATGCCATAGATTCATAATTTTTGATTATTGATAGCTTTGTGTTTTGACTTAAAATTTCAATATTACTTTCATTATTATTTTCATCAGATAAAAATTTATTACAAATTTTTAAAATTACTTCAGGTGCGCCTTTAGAAATTATTTTATAACCATTTCTGATTTTATTTACGGTAGTCATCATTTTTTTTTCAGAATCAAATGGAAATTCCTTGACTCTCATATAATTTATTTCAAGCTCTGATTTGTTTTTTCCAAGTTTTATAAAAGTCGATAATATGGCAACTTCTGTTGGATCACCGAGTACTTTGCCTCTAATTTGTTTGGCATTACTACAAAGAATAGCTAAATTAAGTATTTCATTTACTTTAGGACTTTCAAATTTTAATTTCTTTTTAAAATCATAAATTTCTGTAACTGTCATTTTATTTTGAGTCAAAGTTCCAGTCTTGTCTGTACATATTATGTTGGCACTTCCAAGTGTCTCTACTGCTGGAAGTTTTCTAACAATAACGTTGTTTTTTGCCATACGTTTTACACCATTAGCAAGTGCAATTGTTATAACCGCAGTTAAGCCTTCTGGAATAGCTGCGACTGCTAAACTAATAGATATCATAAATATTTCAAGAATTGAAATGTTTTGAAACAAACCAAGGATAAATATCAATGTGCATATTGATATTGTTCCTATACCTAATTTTCGACCCATATCTGCTAACTTCAATTGTAGTGGTGTTTGAGGTGGTTTAGATCTGTTTATAAGCCTAGCAACTTTCCCAATTTGAGTGTTCATTGCTGTTTCAACTGCAACGGCAATACTTCTACCAAATGTAATAAAACTTCCTGAAAATATCATATTGGGAGATTCCAAGACTGGTGTATCATCACTTGTTATCTCTTCGTTTTTTTTAGCAAACGAAGATTCACCTGTCAAAACTGATTCTTCTACTCTTAAATTACGTGCTTTTAAAATTCTTGCGTCTGCACAAATTTTATCACCAGACTCCAATAATAAAATGTCTCCTGGGACTATTTCTTCTGATGAAATCTTTTGTTCACGTGAATCTCTTAAAACTCTTGTCTTAGATTTTGACAGTTTTTTTAAAGAATCTATAGCTTTTTGAGCTTTACTTTCCTGTGCCACTCCGATTATCGCATTAGAAATTACTATAACGAGAATTATTATTGAATCAATGTAATCATTATTTTTATTTATAAAAGAAACAATAAGAGAAATTAATGCTGCAAATAAAAGTACTATAACCATAAAATCAAAAAATTGTTCTATAAATTTTTTAAAAAAATTAAATTTATCTCCATCCTTTAATATGTTTTTACCAAATCTTTCTTGTCTTAGTCTTACTTCTTCTTCATCAAGACCTATATTTTTTTCAACTTTCAATTTTTTTAAAACTTCTTCTACCGATATATTTTGCCATTCCAAAAATTATCACTCCACATATAGTTATTAGACTTTTAATTGGGAACCTGTTCTAAGTTTAATATAAGAACCTGTTCTCATAGATTCCAAAACGCATGTTTTCGGCAATTTTCCCCAAAACAGCGTTAAAAATACTCAGAATAAAACAATTATTACTGTGTTTTTTTGCCTCGTTTTTAGAGAAAATTTTTCAAAAATATGCATTTTAAATCTATGAGAACAGGTTCTAAGTAAAAATATATGGAAAAATTTTTATGATATACCTTTTAAAACGAAATTCTTAGTTTGCTCTATTTGACTTTTTCACAAAAAAAATGTATAATTCGACATATATTTTGGAATTAAATATTAATATTTTAATTCGTAATAATGATTTCTCCTTTTCTTATTAACACAACTGAATGATTAATAATATACAGTTGTACGGTAAAAATATTGATTCTATTTATTTTTTTATTAAAATAGAAAAAGGTTAGAGATGATTTTATAAAGACCTCAACGCAAGGCAAATATTCTTAGAACCTGTCTTCAATACTGAAAAAATCGCTTTAAAAATCTATAATGGTTACAAATCGACCGACAATCGGGGTCCGCTCACTACATATTGTAGATCTCTCTGCCACGCGGAAACAAATACGAAGTCAACTATTATGAGTTCGTGAGAATCTTGGTAATTTAGTTCCGAGATTGTTCAAGTTGAATATTCCTAAAAGTATAAAAGTTAAGTACAATAAAATTTAGGAAGTGAAAATAGTGAAAATTATGAAAAAACTTGAAGGAGTAGCTAAGGTAAATCAGATTTTAGTTACGGTACTTAGCGACAGAGCGCTTTTTGAAAAGCTTATAGAACTTAAAAAATTTGATGAAATTTTTTATATGTTTCAGCTTATTGACAACAAAGGATATACAAAAATAGATTTTTGTCGTGCTATCAATGATATGCTTAAATTCTTTAAAGAAGAAGATAATTGTATTAATCCTTTCGAAAAAATTTTTCACGGAAATCATTTTTTTGGCGACGCAAATTATGTTAATGATAGCAAACCTTCAACCGACGATGACATTGAGGATGCTGCTGGAGGGACTGGATGGAAAACCAAGTTTGCTGCTGGGACCTTAGCGACTCTAGCTGCGTTCACACCTTTTTCAAAAGCAAAGGCTCATGACAATGGTGATAGCGGGATTGTTGCTATGGACCAGTATCGAGAATCTGATCAATACAACAATGATTTTGATTTCAATCAAAAAAACAAAAAATATGGAGAAGATATTTGGAAAGGTGTACGACAAAATAATCTTCATGAAAATGATTACGATGATGACAGAGACACAGCTCCCGACGATGAAGATTATCAGGATTTAGGTGAAGTTGAAGATTATGAACCAGGCGATATTGAAAACCCTCAAGAAGGTGGGCAATCACAGGAAAACCCTATACAAAATGTACATGATCAAAACAATGATCATGTGGATGTTCAGAATCCTCAAGAAGGTGGACAAGTACAGTATAACCAACAAAATGCGCAGAATCAAAATAATGCTCATGTGAATATTCAGGATCCTCAAGATGGTGGACAAGTACAGGATAACCTTCAAGATGTGCAGGACCAAAACAATGCTCATGGTGGTATTCAGAACCCTCAAGATGGTGGACAAGTACAGGACAACCAACAAAATGCGCAGGATCAAAACAATGCTCATGGTGGTATTCAGAACCCTCAAAATGATGGACAAGTACAAGATAACCAACAAAATGTGCAGGATCAAAACAACGCTCATGTTGATGTTCAGAACCCTCAAGACAACGACGATGAAGAACTTGCTATACCTATACCAGATTGCATTAATAGTCAAGTTGAGGATGAAAACATCCCTTGGTACCAGAGACTTAGAAATACAGTAGGCAATGTCTTCTCTAATATCAGAGCAAGGTTTAGTAGCCCTTCTAGAGCTTTAACGAGTATTGGCCAACTTGGCGGTGCCACTGTTGCTGCTATTCTTGCCTACAACCTTTTTGGTTATTTAAGAAGTCTAGTTTCTGTTAGCAATTTAGATACTGGTTTATTGTCAGAAGAAGAACGAAAAGAAATAGCGAATTATGGTCCTTCGGAGGCTCTTCAATACGCTAGGTCAAGAGGTATAATAGGTCAAAGTAATTCGGATATAAATGGGATTACCCTAGGTAAAATTTTTGGAGGTTTGTCCGGTCTTACCCCTGTTTGGGTAGTGTCATTGTTTTTTCATTTGCTTGTTGACGCTGGTACTCAGGTGCAAAGGTTTTCTAAATTTGTAAAAGACATAAAAGGGCTTTTGGATTCAAGTACTGAAATGTCGTATAATTTCTTTAATTCAATTGATGGCTTTCGGCCAATAGAGCAGACGACAAAAGATGCAATTGAAATGTCACCAAAAGAACTTATGGACTATTATGCAAAAAATATAATAGGGCAAAGAATGGCAACTGATGCTTTTGTAAAAAGGGCCGTTTCACCTTTTATAACGTCTATTTTGATGCATATGAAAGGTTATGATGATAGTAATTTTGCAGAAACTTGCGAAAATAAGTTTATTATATCTCAGCTTAGTGGTTCTTCGGCTGTAGGAAAGAGTATTACTGTTGCTGCTACGGCAAATCTTTTCGCGAATTCACCACTTGTTGTTCCGTTATTCCTAAATTTTAGAAATTTTAAAGAAGGGCAGAGTATACAGGAATACTTACAAAGTGACACTAAATTTGAAAAAATTGTAAGAAGTGCAAAAAATAAATTTTTGTTTATAGTTATTGACGAAATTGATAAATTGCCTCCAAGGTTGAGATATAACGTAGTAGAGTGGATTAGATTTGTACAACAATACGGTTTTATAACTTTAAAAAATGGCGGAGATATACCAGTAAAGGGTGGTCTATTCACGATTGTGACAAACGCTATACCTTCAGAAGACTTGAAGCCATTCACCATTGGTGGAGATAGAGAGATGTGTCCAATTGAAAGATCAGTAAGACCAAATGTAATGGACTATGAGCCAACTTTCTCAAGAAGAATGAGGCCAATTGAGTTCAGAACGTTTGGACCCTACGATATGGAAAGGATTTCTGTGCAAAAGTTGAGTCAACTTTCTGATTTTTATGCAACAGAAGTAGGGTTAGGTATAGAAATTACCAGAAGATTTATTCGTAACATGGTAGAATATATGATGCCAGAAGTCCCAAGGCAGGGTGCTAGAACATTTACTGTAAATATGATGCCACTAATTAGTTCGGCAATTACAAATTCTATAGCTAATATTCCTTTAGATAAAAAATTGGAAGGTTCTAAATTTAAATTAATATTTAACAAAGAAAAAGGGGAAGTCGAAGTAGATCCAATTTATGCTAATGAGGTACCGCTTGAGGATGTTGATTGATTTTTTTGAGAAAAAATTTTTCAAAGACCTATTTTGAATCTATGAGAACAGGTTCTTAATGTTTTCTCAAAAAATATAGGAGTTTAACGTTTTAAAAAAAAGAAAGGAGACTAAAGTAAAATTTGGATAAAAATAAATATATCAATGTTAAAAGATTTACTCCTGATGTAAATTTTGGGTTAACATTAGACCAGGTTGAAAATAGAATATTAAACGGCATCGTAAACATAGATGATAATGTCTCAACAAAGACGGTTTCTGAAATTTTAAAAAATCATGCTTTTACACTTTTTAATTTTATAAATTTGATATTAGCATTGGCTATATTGTATATAAAATCTTATAGAAATCTTGTATTTATGGGAGTTGTAGTATGTAATTTTTTTATTGGAGCTTTGCAAGAAATTCGTTCAAAAAAAATTATTGAGAAATTAAATTTAATATCTTCTAATTTTGCAACCATTATAAGAGATGGTAAGAAAGCAAAAGTAGAGATTGAAAAAGTCGTTCTTGACGACATAATTTTGTATTCAAGTGGCAATCAGATAATAGCTGATGCCATAATTTTGGAAGGAAAATGTGAAGTTAATGAGTCTTTGATTACAGGTGAATCAGATTTAATATCTAAAGATTTTGGAGATATGCTTCTTTCTGGAAGTTACATAGTCAGCGGTAGTTGCAAAGCAAGAGTCGAAAATGTAGGAAAATATAATTATGCTTCAACAATATTAAAAGAATCTAAAAATGTTACGAAAACAAAATCTGAAGTTATGACCGCTGTTAACAGAATAATAAAGTTAATATCAATATCAATATTTCCTATTGGTGTTTTACTTTTTTATAGGCAATTTAATGTGAGTGGAAATGATCTAGAATCAGCAATATTAACAACATCTGCAGCCTTAACTGGTATGATACCTCAGGGATTGGTTTTGCTCACAAGTTCAATTTTAGCTGTCGGTGTAATAAAGCTGTCTAAAAAAAAAGTGCTTGTTCAGGATTTATGTTGTATAGAAACTCTTGCAAGAGTTGATACTTTATGTTTGGACAAAACAGGTACTATAACTGAGGGCTCATTTGAAATCGATGATATTATACCAGAAAGTGGATTTACAGAGAACGATATAAATACATCACTTTGTCTTCTTGTTGGCTCACTTGAAGACAAAAATGAAACATTAGAAGCTTTTAAAAAAAAATTTACTGCAGAAAAAAATATTGCTAAAGCTGAAAAAATAATTTCGTTTTCTTCTGAAAGAAAATGGTCAGGTGCATTTTTTCAAAAAGAAGGTTCTTTAGTATTAGGAGCTCCAGAATTTATATTTTTTGATAAAGATGAATACGAAAATATACAAGAAAAAATGAAAATATATTCGAAAAATTATCGTGTGGTTGTACTTGCTAAATCTAGAAATGAATTTATAGATAACAAACTACCTGCTGAACTTCAATTAATGGGTTTTATATTAATAAAAGATAAAATAAGGCATAATGCTAAAAAAACATTAGAATTTTTTAAAAAACAAAATGTTGATATAAAAATAATATCTGGAGATAATCCGTTAACAGTATCCAAAATTGCAGAAAGAGTCGGTTTAGAAAATGCAAGTATGTATATTGATGCATCGTTACTAAATTCTGACGAGATCAAAGCTGCGGCTTTAAAATATACAGTGTTTGGTAGAGTAAGTCCGTTTCAGAAAAAAGAAATAGTAAAATCACTTCAAAAAAAAGGAAGAACAGTATCAATGGTGGGTGATGGCATAAATGATGTTTTGGCTATGAAAGCATCTGATTGTAGCGTTGCGATGGCATCAAGCAGTGATGTTACACGAAGTATATCTCATCTAGTTTTGCTTGATTCTGATTTTTCTTCTATGGTAGAAGTAGTCGCAGAAGGAAGAAGGGCTGTAAATAACATTACACGTTCTTCTTCGTTTTTTTTAATAAAAACCATATATTCATTTCTGCTTTCTATATTTTTCTTTTTTATTCCAGCACCTTACCCATTTATACAAATCCAGGGAACATTAATAAGCACGCTTACGATTGGCATACCATCTTTTATATTAGCTCTTGAACCAAACAAAAATAAAATAAAAGGTGATTTGTTTAAGAACATTGTAAAAAAATCTTTACCAGTAGCTTTAACTGTTGTAACATCAATGCTATTATGTGCTTTGGTTTATTCGATTTTTAACATCCCTCAAGAAAGATATTCAACTTTAACTGTAGTATTAGCTGGATGTATAGGATTAATGTTTTCATACAAAATTTCAACGCCTCTTAACAAATTAAGAAAGTTTTTGATCTGGGGGATTAGCGTTGGATTTGGATCAAGTATAGTATTTTTTGATTCAGTTTTTGAAATTGAACCTTTAAACAGAACGAATATTTTTATGCTAGCAATATTGATGTTTATCACAAAAATTATTTACAAAATGTTTTTGAATATTTTTGAAAAATTACCACGCACAAAAATTTCTTGAAATAGTTTAAATATTTCAAGAAATCTTTATAGATTCATTTTTTCAAGTTACGAAAGAAAACTAAGACTGCTTTCGTACTTCATCATTTTTCTTTTATACTTTATTGAATTTACATCGTTGGTTCAGGCTTGGCGTTTATAAACTTTGCAAGACCAGGTATCTTTATTGGCTCTGCTACCAATTTGTCAGCCAATGAGTCCTCTATCTTTTCCTTTTCTTCAGGAGTAGCATCTTTGGCTTTGTTTACTTCAGTGTCAATTTCTTCTTTTTCATCTTCTGTCATTAACCATATCGTATCATCTATAAATTCAATTAAAAAGTCCTTTGCCCTCAAAAAGTTTGATGCGGCGTCAGTGACTTTAACTTTGAATTTTCCCTTTATTGTAAGTACGCCAGCTTTTATTTTGAAATCTTTTGTTTCTTCTACAAGATCCTTCATACCTGGAGTCTTAGAAGGAATTGCTAGACCGGGTTCTACACCACCTTTTGCTTCTACCTCCGTGGCAATCCAAAATGTCGCTGCTTCTTGGTCATAGAGAAGTTGAAGGTGAGCAGCCTTCATTCTACTTAATGCTCCAGTTGTACATGCTAAAAAATAATTCTCCATTCTTAACTTTCTTTTAACAATTTTTAGTGGCCTAATCGTAACAGACATGATTAATATCCCCCTTTTTTTGAATCTGTTGTAGATAGTACACTAAAAAAAAACACATGTCAAGTTTTTTTAGTTCAATATATCAATAAACAACCCTAAGTTAAAGTACAGGTTTTCGGTTTACAGGTAAAAGTTGGTATTTCTGGCTAAGAGCCAGTTATCGTCATTATTATTGCGGCCTACGAGTGCTACTAAGTATTTATCCAATGAAAGCCTTTAGCGATTCAGCGAACATTTCACCAGACTTTTTACATTCATTTGTTGTACTCATGTCGCTTCCTACTTCTATTAAGACTGAAATAAGCGAACCCTTTCCTTGAAATTTCAGTGGTTTAAGATTTTGATTGTACTTTGCATTTTTTAAAGTAAGGGCTCTAGTCAAGCCTGGAAATTTTTTTTCGCATATACTTTGAATATTTAATGCAAAAGATAAATTTTCTTCCCAATTTTTAAATGTTCCATCAAAGCCACATCCTATAACAAACATAATTTGAGCACATTTTTCGCCATCTTTAGTTTTAAAAGTTGGTTTTATCCTGCCTGTTTCCTTTTCACCCATACTATCCCTGTGTATATCTATTACTATTTGGATGCTTGGATATTTTTTTATGTTTTCACGAACTGTTTTGGCACTCCTCGAGTATGATCCGCTATAGCTTGGATAATCATGAACAGTGGTATCGTGAATTGCATTTATATTTTTATTTTTTAATGACTTAACTATTTCTTCGCCTACAGCTACAACATTTCTATTTTTATCCTGAGTACGTGGATAAAAATTTTCTGGAACTGTACCATCATCTCTATCAAGGTACCCTTCGGTAGTATGTGTATGAAGAATCAAAACAATTGGATCTTTTTTATTTTTAATTTTAATTTTAGGTTTTTTCGCAAGATATGAATTAAAATCAATTTGTTTTCCTGTACTGTTTTTTACAAAAAAATTTCCACATTTGATTCCAGAAGCTCCAAATTGCGTTTCTATAACCTTAAAATTATTACTGTTCTTTTGTTTAAATTCATTTTGATTGTTTTCGACTTTATTTTTAGTCTCTATTAACGGAGATATTTCGTTTACTTCTCCGTAATTTATATTACATTTTTTCATGTTGTGTTTTATAGTTATCAATCTTGGCAAGGCTAATTTTGATGATAACATACAAATTTGATCTAGATTTTTTAATAATTTAGGTGTATATAATTTCAAGACTGCAGTTACTATTGAGATTAATATCATTGCAATTGAAAAAAAAAGTGATAAAAATTGTAAAATTTTTGATTTTGTAATTACCATAATATATTATACATTCAATAGACTTCCTGTTTATAGATATGAAGTCCTATATTTTAATTTTTTTTGTTTTATAAAAAATTCTATTATATAGAAAACAAATTTAGAACCTGTTCCAATTTGAAATCTATGAAAACAGGTTCTCCGAACCTTTTTGGAGGATACTAATGATAATAGACGGTATGAAAATTGCTGAAGAAATTTTGAAATCTGTAAAAAAAAAATTGAAAAAATAGGATATCAACCGTGTTTGTCTGTCATAGTTGTTGGTGATGATGGACCTTCTGAAATATATATTAAAAACAAATTAAATAAATGTAAGCAAGTTGGAATAAAATTTAAAAAATATGTATTTTCAAAAAGTGTCGAACAACAAAAAATATTGGATTTAATTTATAAGTTAAACGAAGATGATGAAGTTGATGCAATTTTGGTTCAGATGCCTTTGCCTTCTCAGATAGACAAATTTAAAGTTATAGAAAGTATAAATTTTAAAAAAGATGTTGATTGCTTCACTAGCGTTAACTTTGGTAAAGCTGCAATTGGAGTATCGAATTTTTGGCCGTGCACAGCATCTGGTATAATACATTTACTTAAAAAAAATAAAATAAAAATTTCAGGGAAAAAATGTGTTGTTGTTGGCCGAAGTAATATTGTTGGTAAACCTGTATCGATGGCACTTTTGTCAAATGATGGCACTGTGACAACATGTCATAGTAAAACTGAAAATCTTATTGATATTTGTAAGACTGCTGATATCTTAGTTTCTGCATCTGGACACGCAAAGATTATAAAGAAGAACATGGTAAAAAAAGGGTGTGTAGTAATAGATGTTGGCATAAATAGAGAAAATTCTAAATTATGTGGTGATGTTGATTTTGAAAATGTAAGGGAAATAGCTTCTTATATAACTCCAGTACCTGGTGGTGTTGGCCCAATGACTGTTGCTTTTTTATTAAAAAATACACTAACGTTATTTGAAAACAAAAGTAGACCTTCTTCATGGCTTGAAAATATTAATTTTTTATAGATTTTTTTAAAACAACATAATTTTAAATCTATGGGAACAGGTTCTAGGTGTTTTCAAATTTATTTATTATTAACAAAAAAATTGACATATTGATAAAAAAATAGTATTATTTCCACAATGCAGCAGATTATCAAATGGTTTATTATAAAATTAGGAAGGTGTTATCGATGGCAGAGACATTTGACAAATTGTTAAAAAACGGAAACTTCATAGAAAAAGTTTTCGAGGAAATGGTAAAGGAAAATTATGGAAATGTACGAGAAATATTTAAACAAAAAGGTGTCGAAGTCACTAGTGATCAGATAGAAGAATTAAAAAGGCTTTATTCGGAAGTCTACAACCAAGTTAGCCAGTTGCCCGAAAGCGAAATTGAAAAAATAAATGCAGGTTTAGGTTTACTTAGTAATGAGTTCACAAATGCTAATCCCGAAGAAATAGAAGACGTACTTCATAAAACCAGCGGAATTACAAATTTGTCAGATGAACAGATGGCAGATGCTGCAGGTGGATTAAAATTAAGCCTTGAGGGAATTAGTGGACTGATTGGTGCAGCATCAAATACAGTGTTAGATTATTGCAAAAACAACAAATGTGGATCAACGCTCGCGTTTGTAGCTGGTACTACTGGGGTTGGGATAGGTTTAAAAAATATTTGTGACGGAAACTATGTCAAAGGTGTTGGACAAGCTATTACAGGCTTAGGTGCTGCAGGTGCTATAGTTTTTGCGTCTCGTTATATTGGTGAAAAAAAGGTTGACCCGTTGAAACCAGCAGAAGAAGACGTAAACGACAGCTGACGACGTAGACTTAGAATAATAAGTCGAATAATTTAGTTATTAAACTAAACAAATCTATTAAAACTAATTTCGTTTTCAATTTGTGTAAAATTAATAAATAGGAAGGTGTTTGTAGATGTCAGAACAATTTAATGAATTATTTAAAGACAGAAATTTTGTAGAGAAAGTTTTTCAAGAAATGGTTAAAGAAAATTACGGAAACATGAGAGAAATATTTAAGACAAAGGGTATTGAAATCACAAGTGATCAGATGATAGAGATGAAAAATCTTTATTCAGAGGTATATAAACAAATTAAAAAATTGCCTGAGAACGATATTGACAAGATAAGCGCAGGTCTAGAAGTTATAAACAACGAGTTCAAAAATTCTGATCCAAGTGAGATAAAAGAAGTACTTAAAGAAACAAGAGGAATTACAAATTTGTCGGACGAAGAGATGTCAGATGCTGCAGGTGGTCTTAAGGCTTCACTTTTATCAATTGCAGGTTTTATAGGAAAAGCTCCAGGTTTCGTCATGAAAAATAAAATTGGATCAGGTTTGGCAGTAACAGGTGTTGGAATTGGTGTTGCTTCAGTTGCAATTGGTGCAAAAGATATTAGCGATGGAAACTATAAAGAAGGTGTTGGAAAAATTGTTACAGGTCTATTGGCTGCAGGTATAATGGGTGTTGGTGCTTACCATCTTGGCAAGAAAAAGGATACTAAAGAGAGTCCAATCAGCAGCATATAACCAACCTCAGTTAATTAATAAAGTTTATATAAGGAGAGTACATATTATATCAGTCGATAAAATTTTAAAAAGACTTTCAATTGAATATTTTAGTGCTCGATGTTACCTAGTTTTTATAAATAATTTTGAATTGATTGTATCAGCAAGACTTTCGGCTCAGTGTAAAGACGAAATGGTTAACAATATAACCCCGAAGTTATTCAAAAAATTTCCAAATATAAGAAGTTTGTCTTTAGCGTACGTTCATGAAATAGAAAACATAATAAGACCATGTGGATTGTTTAAAATTAAGGCTAAAAATTTAAAAGAGATGTCAGTTTATCTTGTTAAAAATTTTAATGGAAAAGTTCCGTTTGGTGTTGAAAATTTACAAAAATTGCCAGGTATAGGAAGGAAAACAGCAAATTTAGTTATGTGGGAAGCGTTTAAAGTCCCTTCCATAATAGTTGATACTCATGTATCTCGTGTAACAAAGCGTATTGGGTTTCATAATGAAGATAATCGTTTTAAAATTGAAATTATTCTACAGAATATTTTCCATAAATACAAGAAAGATTGGAGCAAAATATGTCACAAAATTGTGGCTCATGGAAAGAATGTCTGTAAAGCCAGGTTACCAAATTGCGAAATTTGTTGTGTAAAACTACTTTGTTTATGGTACACCAAAGAAAAACTCGATACGTTTGATTCTTAGAACCTGTCTTCATCTGTCTCATTGTTTGCACAAGATAAAACAAAGTTGTATAATTCATTAAACTTCAATTTCGCAGGAATACTTTATGTATTTCAAAAAAAAATTTATTTTGTTTTTAGGGCAAATATAAAAAAAGTGATGTTTTTGTAGTTACGAAGGAAGTCTATTAATAAGAACCTGTTCCTCATAGATTTCGAATCTATGTGGACAGGTTTTAAGTGCTCGCTATGGTTGAAGAAAAACAAAATTACTCCTATTTAGGAAATAGATATGAAGAAGTCGAAATTAAATAAAGCTCTCAAAATCTTACTATCGATTTTTATTATGTTTGCAGTAATTATTCTAATCCTATTGGTAATATTCAAAATTTTTATCTCTTCGATGCATGATGACATGATTGACTTAAATTTGAAATCAGCGAAGAACAGTCTTACTAGCGAAGTATATGCATTAGACAGTGATGGAGTATTTAAAGAGTATAAACGATTTAACAACTACAACAGAATTTGGGTAGATTTTTCTAAGATACCTCAACATATGAAAGATGCTATTGTAGCCATTGAGGACAAACGTTTTTACAAGCATGGTGGAATAGATTTTATAAGAACCGTTGGAGCTTTTGCTAACGTTATCGTTGGTAAAAAAAGTTACGGTGGTTCAACATTAACGCAACAATTAGTTAAAAATATAACAGATGATAACGAAGTTAGTTTCTCTAGAAAAATTCGCGAAATGGCAAGAGCAATAAGGCTTGAAGAAAAATTTTCAAAAGATGAAATTCTGGAGACCTATCTAAACATTGTTAATTTTGGCGCAGGAACTAGTGGAGTACAATCAGCAGCTAATATCTATTTTAATAAAGACATAGAAGAATGTAGCATTGCCGAATGCGCAGCAATTGCTGCAATAACACAAAATCCAAGTGTTTATAATCCTTTAGTTAATCCAGAAAAAAATAAAAAACGTAGAGAAATAATTATCAACGAAATGTATTCACAAAAAAAAATTAGCAAAGTAGAATACGAAAATTCACTTAAAGAATCTAAAAATCTTAAATTTTTAAAGACAAAATCTAAAGAAAATAAACATACTACGTTTATAAAGAATTGGTATATTGAGACTATGTGTAAAGATATAATCAATGATATTTCTTCAAAGTATAAAATTAAAAAAAGTATGGCAGAAGATATTTTATATTCAGGTGGTTTAAAAATTTATTCTTGCATAGATCCTGATGCACAAGAGATTGCTGAACAAACAATAATGGAGTTATCACCTGTAATTAGAGATTTAGAATTAGGTTATATGATGATTGGGTATGATGGTAGAATATTAGCAATTTTAGGAAGCTCAAAAAAGAAAGTAGCCAATCTTATATACAACAGAGCAATTTCCGCTAAACGTCAACCAGGTTCAGTTATAAAACCAATTTCTGTATATGCTCCTGCAATAGATTATGGAATTTTCACATATTCATCGAAAATTCCAGATGAACCATTAAAAATAGATTTTGATGGAAGTGGAGTTTTAAAAAATTGGCCTAAAAACTGGTACAAACACTATAAGGGAGAAGTCACATTACAGTGGGCAGTGGAAAAATCTGCTAATGCTCCGGCTGCACAAGTATTAAACGTAATAGGCCTAGAAAAAAGTTTCAAATTTTTAACTGAAAAACTTAAATTTTCAAGTCTAGATATAAGTGATTCAACGTCATTTTCGGCACTTGCAGCCGGAGGTACACATATAGGTGTTACAGTCAAAGAAATCGCGTCAGCATTTCAGATTTTTGGTAACGGTGGAAAGTTTTTTAACCTTAAAACTTATGACTATGTTACAGATAAAGATGGCAAAGTTCTTTTAGATAACCGTAATAACTGGTATATACAAGTAATAAATGAAGTACCTGCTTACATTGTTAATAGACTTCTTCTTCAAGTTGTAAGAGGTGATGAGGGTACAGGTAAAATGGCAAATATAAAAGGAGTTGAAGTTGTTGGGAAAACAGGAACTACTACTAAAAATTATGATTGTTGGTTTGCTGGACTGACTGCAACTTTTGCTGCAGTATGTTTATTCTGTAATGATATTCCAAAATCTATTTACGACACAACAATCTCAATTAAATTTTGGGAAAGAGTCGGAGTAAAATATAATGCAAAAAAATATAAAGAAAATTCAGTCTTAAAACATGAATTTAGCCGTCCTAGTAACGGACTTTTAATTATACCATTCTGTCCACAAACAGGATTACTTGCAAATGAAAATTGTCCTATAAAAAAAACAGGATATTATTCTAATTTGAATGTACCTTCATTCTGTCACGCCCATGGTGGACAAAGACAAGAAGAAATTTTTACAATAGATGAACCAGTAGAAGAACAGACAAATGAAAGCCAAGTTTTGGAAGATTCAGTGGAAGTACCTTTGCCTGTAGAGGAAGAGTCAGAAGTTAATTAAAATCAAAAATATTGTACAAAGAATATAATATAAGATCACGGATTTGTAATAAATTTCTTTCTTAACTTGAAAGTATATTGTTTATAGATTTTTTTTTAAAAGTTTTATCTTTTTTTGGAAGTTATATTTTTGGAGTTATGAAAAATCCTAAGTAAGGAGAAAATTAAAGTTATGTCACTCATCGTACAAAAATTCGGAGGGACATCAGTTGCTACAAAAGAACGGCTACTTAATGTTGCTAACATTATTAAAAACACATATTCTAATAATAATAAAGTTGTAGTTGTTATATCGGCACAAGGTAACACAACAGATGAACTTCTTAAAATGGCTAAAGAGTTAAATTTAACACCATGTGCACGTGAAATGGATGTACTTCTTTCAGCTGGCGAGCAAATCTCAATGGCACTTTTATCAATTTTGTTAAATAAAATTGATATAAATTCAATATCATTAACTGGTTGGCAAGCTGGTATTCAAACTTGCGATACCTATGGAAATGCACGGATACAAAATATTTTTACTGATAGAATCAAAAATGAATTGAAAGATAATAAAGTTGTAATTGTTGCTGGTTTTCAAGGTATAAATAAAAATAAAGATATAACAACAATGGGACGTGGTGGATCAGATACAAGCGCGGTAGCTATCGCAGCAGCACTTAATGCAGATGAATGTCAAATTTACACTGACGTGAACGGTATATATACAGCTGATCCAAAAATTGTAATTGACTCTAAAAAGCTTAAAAAAATATCATACAGAGACATGGTTAATCTTGCAGATTTGGGCACACAAGTTCTAAATAAACGTTCAGTCGAAGTTGCTAAAAAGTACAATGTTGAAATTTCAGTACTCTCAGCAAAAAATGAAGATATAAGTGGGACAAAAGTATGTGAAATAGATAATCGTTCAAATTCTGTTGTTTCAATAGCAATAGATGAAAATTTATTTGTTTTGAAGTGTAATATTGAAGATTTTCAAAAAATTTCAAGAGACATTATCGATAAAGAAGTCTATACATCAGATATCATTTTTGTATCAAATCAATTGAATATGTTTATAAACAAAGAAAAAATAGAAAGAGTAAGGTCATTTCTAAAAAAGTGTAAAAAATATGAAATAGACAAAAATATATCAAAAATTTCTATCGTTGGTTCAAACAAAGAAGAAAATTTTAAAAAATTTACGACTATAATTGATCTCTTTAAAAATATAGAAATAAAATTTGTAAACATGGAAAATATTTTCTACATAGTAGTTAACAAAGAAGATGGCCACTGTGCTTTAAAATTAATCCATAAAATATTTGATTTGGATCTATAAAAAATTGACATTTTCAAGTTAGGAAAGAAGTCTAATCTTTTTTTTGTGGTCTAATGTCTTCTCCCGTCTTGGCACCTTTTTTTACTAATTTTTTAATTATATTTTGCCGGTCCATATTTTGCCGGTCCATAGAATAAGCATGGTCTAATGCTGTCAAGTTGTCATCATCAAGTAAATTTAAATTTATGGATTTATTGTTTAACAAATCGTCCAACAGTAACCATCTACCGTATAAGATTCCACGCATCAATGGCGTCTGACCTTCTTTGTTTTGTGCATTGATTTTTATGTTTTTATTTTTTAATAAGTCCATTGCCACTTTTTGCATACTGTCTTTTTCTATTGCCCATATTAATGGTGTATCTCCGTAATTGTCAGGTAAATTTACATCTATATATTTATTCTGTAATAAATTGTCAATTAATGTTTGATTTTCTTTAGAAATTGCAAAAATTAATGGTGTATTTCCGTCTTCATTTCGCAGATTTACATCTATATATTGATCCTGTAATAATCTCTCTGTCGCTTGTTTATTATCATTTGCTATTGACCAATTTAGTGCTGTATTTTTATCTTTATCAAATGAATTTATCTCTATATTTTTATTTTTTAATAAGCTGTCGATTATTTTTACGTTGCCGCAGATTGCCGCCCATATTAATGGTGTTCTTCCATCATTATCAATTGAGTTTACATCTGTTCTTTTATCGTTAACCAATTTTATTGCTGCTTCTTCTTGATCTTCACTTATTCCAACCATTAACGCTGTCAATCCATTATTTTCTTTTAAATTTAATTTTATATTTTTAATTTTTAATAATTTATCTAACATTTCTGTGAAACCATAAAATGCTGCATACATTAATGGTGTCCGTCCTCTTTTATCCTGAAAATTTGCATCTGTTTTTGGATTTTTTAAGAAAATTTCTGCTGTAGCTATATCGTTCACCAAAACTACATGAACTAGAGATGTTTCACCATCTTTGTAAATTCTGTTAGGATCTACATCTTTGGCTAAACTAGCCATCTTTTCTCTTAATTCCACTAATCTTCGGTTATTTTCGGTCTTATCAGCATTTGGATCATTTTTTGCTCTATGATATCCAACTAAGGCTGTCTCAAAGTCTTTTTGCTTTGTTTCTTTCTCATGTGTGGAATTTAAAAATTCTTCAATTTGATTACCGAAAGCTGATTTCAGCATAGTAAATTTTTTGGAAAAATTGGTTGGTCCGTCCTCACGTGCTAACAACACTATATATAACTCAATCAAAGATTTTTTCTGTTTTTCATCAATTAACTTGTTTTTAATGGAAAAATGTAAGACTATAACGACAAGAGGCCAATCCTTATGATTTGAATCTGATTTGCTGTAACACAAAAAAATGCCGTTCCAACTTATTTTTTTAAGGGTTAAAATAACTTTTTTTGTAATTTTTACGATTAGTCTAAGCAGATAAGAACAAAAAAGACATAGTTCTAATTCCTTCAAGCTTTTACATTTTTCAAAATCTGATGACCAATACTTAGCTCTTTCTACAATAGCATTTTCCATTTGTTTTGTAGAATATTTTTCTATTTGTTTTTTTTTTAATTCTTGTAATATCTCATCAGATATTTTTTTTAAAGATTCTTTTTGATTAGATGCTTCAAGCCATTCGTTTATTTTTCCTTCTTTTAATTTTTTATCTACTATTATGCTCAGTTCAGATAATTTTGTATAACCTAAGATGTTTTTTATGCTTGCAAAAAATCCCATTTTCTTTACCTCCTACCTTACTTTTATG
>Ga0209737_10000758_pt1 | contig 24805 bp, 25 predicted proteins | sample TergutCu122P3_FD_187284 | JGI IMG/M metagenome (GOLD analysis project Ga0209737, IMG submission 187284) | Cubitermes ugandensis P3 segment gut microbial communities from Kakamega Forest, Kenya - Cu122 P3 (SPAdes) (version 2) | ecosystem: Host-associated > Arthropoda: Insects > Digestive system... | reverse complement strand
ATTTAAAGATTTAACAATTCAAAAATTTAATACATTGAACCCTGATTTTCAAAAGCACCCTGAGTAGCCTTATTTTATCTCATAAAATTTTACAGCGTCAATATATTTTCTGATACCTTCCGCCTCCCATTTAAATTCGTGGTGTCCTTTTTCAAAAGTATAGACCCATTTCGTCCAGTTATTTTCCGCTGCTGTAGAAGAGATGGCAGTTACTTTTACACTGTCAATATACAGATTAACATCGCCACCTTTGGTATAAAACTCAACAAAAGCGGTGGTATCTACAGTTTTAAAGGCGTAAACCAGCGCTACCGGATAATTGGCGCACCGAAGGGAGTAGTTGTCGTCGTAACCCACTACGTCATCAACTTCCCAAGTGTAAGTTATCCAGGTTTTTGGGAACTTTCCGTTTGCAAACGTTACAAAATCAGGGCTTTCCCTGTCAATAGTGCCGCCCCCACCGTTACTTCCTCCGTTATCAGGAGGTTCAACGATACAAGAAGAAAAAGAGAAGACAATTGTAATTGCCAATAAGAATAGTACTTTTTTCATGACGATTGAATTTTGTGCAAAGAAACATTTTTTTTTTAATAAAAAATGTTTCTTTGCACATCACAAATTAAAAAACACTTTTATGAGAGAAAAACATTTACACATTGAAGAACAAGAGATTCAACTACCCGACAATGCCTACACGGAATTGAAAGAGGGAGAATCGTATAAACCTATTTTGCTGGGCAGCAAAAAATACCCCGAAATCAACGTCTGGACAGTGGTGTGGGGAATCCTTATGGCTATTATTTTCTCAGCCGCAACCGCCTACTCAGGCTTGCGCTTCGGGCAGGTTTTCGAGGCGGCAATCCCTATCGCCATCATCGCGGTGGGTGTTTCGGCGTTGGCGAAAAGAAAGAGCCCATTGTCGGAAAATGTGATTATTCAATCTATCGGGTCCAGTTCGGGCGTGATAGTGGCGGGGGCAATCTTTACCCTACCCGCTATTTACATCATTAAAGAAACCGACCCCATTTTGGGCGCGGAAATTCACGTGAATTTCTTTCAGATTTTCTTAGCATCGCTATTTGGAGGCTGTTTGGGAATCTTGTTTCTCATTCCGTTCCGAAAATATTTTGTTTCCGATATGCACGGTAAATACCCATTCCCTGAGGCTACGGCTACTACCGAGATTTTGGTTTCGGGTGCCAAAGGGGGAAAACAAGCCCAACTTCTGCTCATTGCAGGAGCTATTGGCGGAGTTTATGATTTTTTGATGACCAACTTCCAATGCTGGGCAGAAAATATTACCTCGCGAATGTGCGACTGGGGAGCACAATTGGCTACCAACTACAAGTTTGTGTTTAAAATGAACGCCAGCACCGTTTTGCTGGGTACAGGTTTCCTTATAGGTTTGAAATACACCACTATTATTTGCGCAGGCTCGTTTTTGTCGTGGTGGTTTATTGTGCCGCTCTTGGGGCAGTACGGCACCATGCCCGACGGCACGTTGATGAGTACCTTGGAGCCGGAACTTATTTTCTCGCAATTTGTACGCTACATCGGTATCGGCGGGATTGCTATGGCAGGATTTATCGGCGTAATTAAATCAGCCGGTGTGATAAAACGTTCCTTCGGATTGGTTTTTGCATCTCCCAAAAAGGCTACGGAAGAGCAAACGAAAGTTGCCCGCACCCAAAGAGATATCTCTATGCGTATTATCCTTTTCGGATTTCTGGGCGTAGCCATTATGATTGCTGCCTTTTTTCTAACCGGCGGATTGTCAATGAATTTACCCCAAATATTAATTGGGCTGTTGGTAATTTTCATTTTCGCATTTTTGTTTACCACGGTTGCGGCAACCGCTATTGCAACGGTAGGAACTAACCCCGTTTCGGGAATGACGATGATGACGCTGATTTTGTCGTCGTTTATACTTTCGGCAGTAGGATTGCACGGAGGCACGGGAATTATAACGGCATTGGTAGTGGGTGGTGTTGTTTGCTCGGCTTTAGCAATGGCTGGCGGTTTTATTACCGACCTAAAAGTAGGCTACTGGATAGGAAGTACCCCAATGAAACAGCAGGCATTGAAATTTGTGGGAACGCTGGTTTCTGCACTAACCGTTGGATTTGTGATAATGATTCTATCAAAAACTTATGGCTATACCGGAGAAAATGCGTTGGTTGCTCCGCAGGCAAATGCGATGGCGGCAATTATCAAACCGTTGATGTTTGGCGGGCAAACGCCGTGGATTCTCTATATTATCGGTGCTATTTTAGCCATCGTATTAGACCGCATTGGTATTCCGGCGTTGGCGTTTTCGCTGGGTATGTTTATACCGCTGCAACTGAATATTCCGTTGTTGGTGGGTGGATTCTTAGCGTGGTTGGTAAGCACCAGAAGCAAAGACGAATTGGTGAACAAAACCCGCAAAGAGAAAGCAACGCTTATTGCCTCGGGATTGCTGGCGGGTGGTGCTATCTTTGGCGTTATCAGTGCCATATTGAAATACGGCGGTGTAACCACCACGATGCCGGCAAGCTACATTGACTCTGTACCGTTCAACGTACTGTCGATAGTGATGTTTGTGGGATTGTGTACCTATTTGGTTTTACACTCAAAAGCGAAGGAAGCGTAATGAAAAATAATATATACAACTCGTTGATGAAAAGAATTGTTAGTTGCTTTCTCGTTCCTTTGATAATTCTGACAGCAACGATTTCGTGCAAAAAAGATGAAATGTTAGGATGCAGATGTATTCACAGGGACGAGTGTGGATATTTATTAAGTGTTTGTGGTTCGACAGAATTTCCATTGCCTATTGATGAAAAAATTGCAATGTTTCCAAACCCTACTTCAAACTATGTTTGTTTGTATTTTTTTGATGAGGGGGAGCGAATAGTAACAATAAAGAAAAAAGCAGGAAAAGAGATGTTACGACAAAATATTAGTATTTCTGATGCAGCCTTTGATATTAGCGATTACCCAGCGGGAAAGTATATACTTATTATAGATGACGGCAAAGAGAAAAGTAAATGGTGTTTGTTTAAGGAATAAATATCCAAATCTAAAGAGATGAAAAAAGGAAAAAAACTAATAGTTTTGATAGTTATTTCAGTGTTTTTTTCTGATGTTTTTTCTCAGATAGAAATTGTAAAATCAAATAGTTCATATAAAATTGGTGCTAAAAAGTTTGATTTGCACACATATACAATAAGAAACGCTTCAGCAGAAACATATTGGATTTGGTTTGATGAAGATAGAGACATAGAACTTCCACAGATAGTAAGAGCGTATAGTTACTTCTATCAAGCAAAAAGCAAGGATGCTTATAGTTTTTTTAACATAGCTATTGAACTTCATAAAGGAAGTGCAATAATGGTTAATGATGAATATATTTCAGTTTTTCATACATTTATAAAAGAACTGAAGCCAAATCAGTTTTTTACGATAATAGTGACAGATGCTTTGAATAGTGCTTTTTCAGAAAACTTTGTTGAAATCATGTCTTCTCAAATTCTTAAGGAAATAGGCATTGATATTAAAGTCTCTTGGTTTGATAGATTTAAGTACAAAGAAGATTTTATTGTTTGGCCGTGACAAGTTTGTGTAACATTTTGAAATGAAACGGCTTCGGCTGAAAGCCTACATATTACAACCCAACGTATCACGCACTCATGTTCGGAAGATTGTAATTGCCTTATAATCAGCCTGTATTCTTCTATCATAGTATTTTAATTTAATGAGCCACACATTACGTTTTATCAACAATTTCCATTTAGTATTTTCAATAACATATTGAAGTTTAATTATTTAATGTTATATATTTTTGTCAAAGTTTTCATCTAAGAAAAATATGATGACAATATTTAGCAAACACAAAATAAAATTGACGGACTTACTTCGTAAAATTCCCGAGACAGAGTTAACCCGATTATCCCAACAAACGAATGTGGATTATTTTACCAAAGTACTCTTTGGCAAGTTGATGTTTTACTTATTGCTCTACGGAATGTTGCGTATTGACAGATTAAGCCAGCGAGGTCTTGCAGATGCATTCAGTTCACCCTGGTTTAGAACCATTTTTAACTATCAAGGTAAAAGAGAGATTTCACACAGTTCCATTTCAGAGCGACTAAGTGTTATAGATATTGAATTTTTTAGTGGTGTTTACGAAAGTATATATACCTGTTTTTCAAATTTGTACAGTAAAAAAGAGATTTCAGGGATGTATCTTCAGCGAGTAGATAGTACGTTGGTAAAAGAGACCTGCAATAAACTCAAAGAAGGTATGAGTTGCTGTAACCAATATGGAAAAAGCAAGATGTTGAAATACACCATTAATTATGACGGAATGTTTGGCAGTTTTTCCAAGGTATATAAACAAAGCAGTTATATAAATGAGTGTAAAGCACTTTCAGAGAATGTAATGGAACATTTTAAAAAAGAACAGGATAGTTCATCTGTGTATATTTTTGATAGAGGACAAACATCTGTTGATGTTTTTAAGCAGATGAACTCAGAAGATGGTTTATGGTTTATTGGTCGGTTGAATGAAAGTCGCAAACTCAAGCATATAAAATCATTTGATATTAAAGAAGTTAATTTTGCTGATAACAAATATTCTACATCTTACCACGGATGAAATTGCCCAAATGTATCGTCGTCGTTGGGATATTGAAGTTTTTTTTCGTTTTTTAAAACAAGAGTTGAATTTTTCTCATTTTCTCTCTCTCAATGACAATGGGATACAAGTAATTTTATATATGACTTTGATAACTGCAATGTTAGTGAAAATATATAAGAAAGAAAATGAAATTGGATACAAAACGGCAGTAAGGCGGATGAGTATGGAATTGGAAAGTTTGGTAATGGCAATAATAGTTATACAAAGTGGCGGCGATTTGCGAAAAACGGAGTTACCATATCCGTAAATTGTAGCAAAAAAGAATATTACTTGAATAAAAAACAACACAATAATACACAATAAACAAATGAAAATCAATTATATAAAAATCTTCCGAACATGAGTGGGCATTGCCATTGGGTTATCCTATCGTATGGCTTTCAGCCAAATTGGTACCCCCATTATTATTTTCGACACCAAAAAGCAAAAATAATTTTTTCGATGCCATCAATACCCTACAAATAGGGTTTTTTAGCTTTTTCAAAAAAAACCCTATTTGTAGGGTAACACAGTAGTTTTTTTAGTGGTTTTTTTGCAGCAAAATTAAAGTTCAAAAAATATCAACTTAAAAAAATTATTATGAAAAAATTTACGAATTGCAAATTACAAGTTATATTTAGTAATCCACCCCGCCCTTCGGGCACTCCTCCTTTTAAAGGGAGGGGAATTGGAGCCAACCTCTTCTCCTTTCTCCTTTTCTCCTCTTCTCCTTTCTCCTCTTCTCCTCTTCCGCTTTATTTGCGCAAGATGTAATTGTTACCAAAGAAGGCAATAAAATTAACTCCAAAATTACGGAAATCAACGAAAATGACATCAAGTACAAGAAATTTGAAAATCTTGATGGGCCAACCTACACGATGAAAAAATCGGAAATTGCTACCATTATTTACGAGAACGGTCAGGTGGAAGTTTTTAATTTGCCTCCAACCCCTACAACTGCACCAACTCCCCTTCCGGCTACCCAACCTAATGTTTACAAAACCCCATCCTATACGCAAGCCGACTTAAAAAATGCCAAAACTTTAAGAAATATAGGGATTGGCTGTTTTGCCGGCGAACTTGGGCATTCGATATTGGGTTATGTTCTTTCTGCAACGAGTTGGGAGTATTATGGCGGTTATATTTACTTTAACGGGGGGCAGGCGATTGCTGGCTCGATATGTAGTATTATAGGCTCGGCTACAACCATTAGCGGTATTGTTATGTGGCCTGTGGGTCAAACCAGAATGAATAGAATAAAAAGAGCCAACCCAAACGGGTTCTCTTTATTCGAAAACGAAAAAATGCAACTGAATTTAGCACTTGGCGGTAATAGTATGGGACTCAAATTGAACTTCTAAAAAAAAATGTAACATTAATTAAACCATTTACCTTAAGTTATTAACCAAAATTATTAATCAAGTCTGCAAAAGGAGCGGACGTTAAACCAAAATTATATGAAAAAGTTTTTATCCATTATTCTCGTGTTGTGTATTGCTTTTGCTTTTATGGGCTGCGTAAAGCCGAGACCGACAACTGTTGTCGTACAAAATTCGTCCGATGCAAACGATACCTATATTAAGAAATACAGTAATTCTAAAAGTCCTGAAATTGATAATACAGACGGCACTCCTGTTGAAATTGCTGCCCAATAGTTTTTCACAGGTAATTGAATTTTCATATTTTCGCGGGTTAACCATTTAATCCGCTTTTTTTATGAAAAAATTATTATTAATTGCATTATCTCTTTGTTTTTCAACCTGTTTGTTTGCTCAGGATATTATGATTACCAATGATGATAAGGTGCTTGAAGTGAAAGTAATTCAGGCTTATGATGCCGTGATTAAGTACGCGCTTTTTAGCGAGCCCGAAGGGCAAACTTACCTCATTCTTAAATCGAAAATAAAATCCATAACCTACGAAAGCGGGGAGGTGGAATATTTTCAGTCTGCAAACAACACTTCTGCTGTAGTAAACGCAACGAGCAGTGATAATAAACCGAGTGTGCCGGCAGAGACCGAAAAGATTAGAAAAAATATGATTAAGGCCAATCTGTTTTCGACAGCGTTGGGCGCGTTAGTTGGTGTATTTGAACTTGATTTGCAGTATTCAAGGTACCTGTCTCCTAAAGTTGCTATTCCGGTCCAGGTTGAAATTTGTGCGATGAGAGATGTGGGAATGTGGTTCACTCTTTTATCCGGATTAGAAGTGGTACCTTTTACACATCGTCAAAAAAGCGGACTTTTGATAAATGCTCTTGGTGGAATTATTGCTGTTGGCGGATATGTTGGATTTTATGGACACGCTGATATCGGATATCAATTAGTTTCCAAAGGTGGTTTTGTTTTTAATGCCGCACTTGGACCCGGGTACGACTCCATTAACAAAAAACCTGGGTTCCATTTCATATTAAGTTTTGGTGGTGCTTTTTAAGCGAATTTTTATACTTTTGCCGCCTTAATTAAAAATTGCAATGCCACTCATTACCCCTTCCACCGGATTGATATTTTGGATGCTTATCGGTTTTGGCATCCTCTTCTTTATTTTGTACAAATTTGCGTGGCCCGTTATTCTCAAAATGATTAACGAACGCGAACAGTTTATTCAGCAGCAACTTACAGAAGCGGAGACAGTGCGGCAAGAGATGAAAAATTTGAAATCGGAACACCACCAGCTACTTATTCAGGCAAAAGATGAGCGCGACAAGATTTTAGCCGATGCGCGAAAAATGATTGAAAGAATGCACGATGATGCCAAACTGCGCCGCGAAAAAGAGACCGATGCCTTGATGGCAGAAACCCGACAAGCCATTGAAAACGAAAAAAAGAAAGCGATCGTTGATATAAAAAACGAAATTGCCCACCTCTCTATCGATGTGGCAGAGAAAATCTTGCAGGAAGAACTGAAAGAGCCCTCCCGCCAGGAAGATATTATTCACAAATGGGTGGAAAAATTAAAAATCTAACTTTTTAACAACTTCTTGATATCATTCAACTTCATCAATGCCTCAACGGGGGTTAGACGGTCAATGTCGGTGTCCATAATTTGGTCTTTTATATCAAGCAGCAGAGGGTCGTCTAAATTGATGAAACTGAGTTGGTAGCCGGTCTCTTTCTTTTCAATTTTGGGTTTGTTTTTTCCGGTGTCGCGGGCGCTTTCCAATTGTTGCAACACCTCTTCGGCGCGTTTCAAAACGGCGTAGGGCATTCCCGCCATCCGCGCCACGTGGATTCCAAAACTGTGCTCGCTGCCCCCTTGTTCTAATTTTCTTAAAAACAACACTTTATTGTTTATTTCCTGTACCGTAACGTGATAATTCTTGATGCGGGGAAACTGTTCCGCCATATTGTTCAATTCGTGGTAGTGGGTGGCAAACAACACCTTAGCGCGAAATTGTTTGTGCTCGTGCAAATATTCGGCAATCGACCACGCAATAGATACCCCATCGTAAGTGCTGGTGCCGCGCCCAATCTCATCCAGCAAAATAAGGCTGCGGTTGGAAATATTGTTCAAAATGCTGGCAGTTTCGTTCATCTCTACCATAAAAGTAGATTCGCCTGTGGAAATATTGTCGGAGGCGCCCACACGGGTAAATATCTTGTCCACAGTACTTAAATGCGCTCTTTCTGCCGGAACAAAACAACCCATCTGCGCCATCAACACAATCAATGCGGTTTGGCGCAACAACGCCGATTTCCCCGACATATTGGGTCCCGTTATGATGATAATCTGCTGATGGTCATTATCTAAATAAACGTCGTTGGCAATATAGGATTGTCCGGGGGGCAACTGCTTCTCAATTACAGGATGCCTGCCGTTCTTGATTTTCAACGCCGTACCCTCCTCAAAAACCGGTTTGGTGTAGTGGTTTTCTATGGAAACCATCGCAAAACAGAGCAACACGTCCAAACGGGCAATGAGCCGCGCATTCAGTTGAATGGTAGGAATATAATCGAGCATACTCACTACCAAATCGTTAAACAGGCGGGTTTCTATCTCAATAATTTTGTCTTCTGCGCCCAATATTTTCGTTTCCAACTCTTTCAACTCTTCGGTAATGTACCTTTCGGCTCCGGTAAGCGTTTGTTTGCGAATCCACTCCGGCGGCACACGGTTTTTGTGGGTGTTGGTTACTTCAATATAATACCCGAAAACGTTGTTAAATCCTATCTTTAAGGAAGTTATTCCGGTGGCTAATGCTTCCCGCTGCTGTATATCTCCCAAAATGGCACGGCTGTTTTTGGTAATTGAGTTCAGTTCGTCCAACTCTGCATCTACACCCTTGTTGAAAACACGTCCTTTATTTACCACCACCGGCGCATCGGCATAAATCTCTTTTTCAATGCGTTTGCACAGCGATGTGATGGGGTTAAGTTGTTCGGCAATTTTCACTAACGCGGGTTGTTGGGCGGTTTGGCACAACGCTTTCAATTGCTCAACACCTCTTAACGAGCGAGCCAACTGCAGAACTTCTTTGGGATTCACTTTTCCGGCAGCCACTTTAGAAACCAATCTTTCCAAATCGCCAATCGGTTTAAAAACAGAGCCAATACTTAAAGAAAGTTCTTGGTTTTCAATGAAATACTGCACCATTCCCAATCTTTCTTCAATCATTACTTTTTCTTTAAGTGGTAATACTAACCATTTACGCAACATCCGCGAGCCCATCGGGGTTTGAGTGTGGTCTAAAATGTGCAGCAGCGTAACCGCATTTTCGTTGGGCGAATGAATTAACTCCAAATTGCGTACCGTAAACCTGTCCAACCACACATAGTGTTCCTCCTCAATGCGATTTAGTTTGTTAATATGCTGTATTTTATGATGTTGCGTTTCGTAGAGGTAGTGCAGTGCGGCACCGGCAGCAATAGTTCCCATGGGCAGATTTTCCACCCCAAACCCTTTCAGCGAGTTGGTTTGAAAATGTTTGGTCAGCAGTTCGTAGGTAAAATCGGGGGTAAACACCCAATCGTCAAAAGTGGTTAGTAAAATCTTATCGCCAAAAAATTCTTTAAAGGATTCTGTTTTATACTTTTGGAGCACCAATTCGGAGGGTTTGAAATTTTGGAGCAGTTTATCCATATATTCGTGGTTTCCTTCTGCCACATAAAACTCTCCGGTAGAGATATCCACGAAGGCGATTCCGCAGTTTTTATCTGTTAAGTGAATAGAAGCCAAGAAGTTGTTCTCTTTTTGTTCCAACACTTTATCGTTGATGGATATTCCGGGGGTAACCAACTCGGTAACGCCGCGTTTCACGATAGTTTTGGCTAATTTTGGGTCTTCCAGCTGGTCGCAGATAGCCACGCGCAAGCCCGCCCGCACCAATTTGGGCAGGTACGCATCGATGGAGTGGTGCGGAAAACCGGCAAGTTCAACAAATTGCGCGGCTCCGTTGGCACGGCGGGTGAGCACAATCCCCAGTACCTGCGAGGTTTTTATCGCATCTTCCCCAAAAGTCTCATAAAAATCGCCCACCCGAAACAGCAAAATCGCATCAGGATGTTTCGCCTTGAATTGGTTGTATTGTTTCATTAAGGGGGTCTCTACTGGTTTCATTATTAAAGTTAAAAGTTAAAAGTTAATAGTTAAGTTGCACGCAACTGCCGGGCAAAATTTCAGCAAAGGAAAGAGTAACAATTAAACCCTTGAAAATTGAGTGAACATAAATTCAGAGTTTGAATTTTAGGATTAAATTGACCCTATTTAACAAATTTAAACGCCTTTCCTGTTTCTAATCGTAAAATATACATTCCTTTTGATAGGTTTGCGGTAGAAATATCGGGATTTGTAGTTCCTGTATGCATTGATTTTGATTAATTAATTATTGAATGTGCAAAATTATCATTATTTCAATACGACATACAAAAATTTTTGTTCTTTTGCAAAAAAATTTGTGTCAGCAATGAGAGCAATAAAGTATTTAATAGTAACAACCTTTTCGTTCTTACTGCTTTGCGTTTTCTCGCTACAAGCGCAAAACACCGAAGGAACTGATTTTTGGCTCACTTTTGGAAAAAACCTTAGCTGTGGACCTACTAACCCTGGTTTAGAATTACAAATTCGTATTGTATGCGGTAGCAAGCAAACCGATGGTAAAATTTTCTTTACCCATTTGGGAACATTCATTCCTTTTAATATTACTCCATTTGGGGTTTACGACTGCAATTTAGATTTAGAACACAGGCAGGCAGTGTACAATCACTTAATGGGAAAAACCAATTTCAGCGTTCACATTACTTCTTCCGAGCCCGTTAGTGTTTATGCATTTACACATTATCCTTCTTTTTTGAGTGACGCAACCAATATATTGCCTGTTACGGCACTGGGTAATGAATATTATCATACTTCACATACAACTAATTCATACAATACTTTTCCTTCATATTTATTTTTGGATGCATACGTTGTGGTGGCAACTAAAAATAATACCCAATTATTTCACAATGGAGATTTGGTAGAAACACTCAATGTAGGGCAAGTCTATTACAAAACATCCGATACCGATATGACAGGCTCATTAATCACTTCCAATCATCCGGTTGCTTTCTTTGCAGTTCATCAAGGAACACGTATTCCGCCTTTTATTATTAACGACACTAATGTAGGTATTTTTTTTCAACAATTAGCTCCTGTTAACACCTTGGCAAAAACCTTTTTCGTACCTGTTTCTGTTTTCGACAGAGAGATTGTGCGTATTGTTGCCTCGCAAAATGGCACTAACATAACTCAAAAAGGTGGTACGCTTCGCACCGGCATATCGGGCGCACAGGCAACTCTTACCAATCTGCAAGCACGTCAATTTGTTGAATTAGATTTGCATTTAGACAGCGCAGGATGCTATATTGAAGCCAACCATCCTGTGGAAGTTTGTGCATTAATCAGAGGGTTGTGGCATTACTCTTCAAATATATATGGTGCCAATCCTGCACAATGCTGGATACCCGGGTTGGAACAAAAAGTTACCCGTTCACTGATTGCACCATTTGTACCTGTTGCTTATCATTATTTTACAGGATTCTATGCTTTGGTTGTTACTCCCACAGATACAAAAGAAAAGACAGAGGTTTCAGTTGGCGGTGCACCTCCAATAGAATTGCTGGGAGTTGATTGGGTTGACAATGCAGCAGCAAAAATGTCGTTCTACAGTATGCCGCTTACTAATAGTTTGGCATCTTACATTTTTTCCAACCCTGCCGGATTAATTATTTACGGATATGCACACGGTGGCTTGGGACAACCGCTAAGTTATTATTACCTTGCCAGTTCTGCCATGCGAGATATGCAGGGTACTTTCTACGCCAACGATATTTCTTATCAAATTTTGTGCAATAATCCTATTTGTGAGGGTGTCGTGAATTTTCGCGCAGAAATAGAGGGAAATCTGCATCCAAACTCGGGGAGGTTAAAATGGTATATTAATGGAGAAGAGGAACAAACCAAACGCGATTCTTTGAAATGGAGTAAACCATTTTCTATAGGCGATTATGAGATTAGAATGTGGGCTCGTTTTGAAAACAATGATACTATTTCAAAAACCGGCACACTTGTCGTTAAATCTTGCAACCAAAGTGCAGCGTTTTATATGAACGAAGTGCACTATCAAACGGATACAACTTTTTGTAATAAGTATGTGAATTTCAGCGCAGAGATAGAAGGGTTGTACCAAGGTATAAAGTGGTATGTGGACAGTAAAGATGGAAACGGATTTATTGAGGAAACTTCTGCACAAAATTTTACAGAATGGGGGCGACCTTTTGAGAACGGCACATACGAAATAAAGATGGTAGTTACTTACGATAACGACGAAGTTGAAACAATCGGCACATTAAAAATTCAGACATTGTGGATAAAGATTAAGAATGTGCGGTATTGATGCTTCTGCTTAAAGTTCAAAAATTCTTACGCTCTTACGGTCTTACGCTCTTACGCTCTTACGGTCTTCTATTGGCATTGGTTTAACAATATTATGTCTTCTTTGTAGGTAATTTTTCGGTTGGTTTCATCGCCACGCACCAAATATATTTTTTCTTCAGGGAGGTATTTTGCCACCACGCCACAATCGTCGGTAGGTTGAAAATCAGTATCTTTCATCGCCATTTGATAGGCTTTAAGTATAGTTTCGGCTTTAAAACCCTGCGGGGTTTGCGCCCTGTGAAACAAAGAACGCTGAGGAATATTCTTTATAAAACTCTGAGTTTCATAAATTTCATAAATAGTATCTGTTACCGGAACTGAAACACCCACCGCGTTGTAGTTTTTCAACGCTTCAACCACTTCATTGATAATCCGTTGACTTACCATCGGACGAACCGCATCGTGAAGAATAAGATTATAGTTGGGAAACTGTTGATAGGCATTAATTGCCGAGAGACTTGAATCAAAACGTTCCTTTCCGCCTTGCAACACTTTTTTTACCTTCTTCCATTTGTTGAGAAGTTTAATATTCTCAAAGTCATTGATATAAGATTCGTGAACAACGATGGCGATTTCGTCAATGTGTCCATTATTCTCAAAAACATCAACTGTGTGTTCAATCACTGTTTTTCCCGCCACTGTAATGAATTGTTTGGGAATATCAAATCCCGACCGGCTTCCAGTTCCCCCCGCAAGAATAATGGCGATGTTCATGAATAGAGCCCGTAAAGTTCAGCATTTACCATATCTATTACTGCGCCAAAATCTTCCTGTATTTCAGAAAATTTGATGGTGTTCACATCCACAATCAGCAGTTTTCCTCCGTCATATTTAGAGATCCACTCTTCATATCTGTCGTTTAGAGATTTCAGATAATCCAAACGGATAGAACTTTCATATTCTCTGCCTCTTTTTTGAATTTGTGATACCAACGTTGCCACATCCGCTTTCAGATAGATAAGGAGGTCGGGGGGTTGCAAAAACTGCATCATCAGTTCAAAGAGCGAGGAATAGTTTTCAAAATCGCGGGTGGGCATTAACCCCATACTGTGCAGGTTTGGGGCAAAAATATAGGCATCTTCGTAGATGGTCCGGTCTTGGATGACAGGTTTTTTCTTTTTACGAATATCCACGATTTGCCGAAACCGGCTATTGAGAAAATAGACTTGAAGATTGAACGACCAGCGTTGCATATCTTCGTAAAAACTAACTAAATACGGATTATTATCCGTACTTTCATAAAGCGGTTCCCAGCCAAAATGCTTGGCAAGCATTCCGGTTAGCGTTGTTTTTCCCGAACCGATATTTCCGGCGACAGCGATGTGCATATTAATTAGATTTGAGATTTGAGACTTGAGACTTTATGAGATTTGAGATATTAGATATGAGATTTGAGATATGAGATATGAGATTTGAGATTGGTGTAACTATTCAACTGTCGTTTCTTCGTTTTTACAGCAGCAACACTCTTTTTTGAAGCATTTCCAGGTAAATGCTGCCAGGATAGCACCCACAAAGGGACAAACAATAAATACCCATAAGTTTGTTAAGGCTGTTCCGCCTTCAAAAAATGCAGGAGCAATACTTCTTGCGGGGTTAACAGAAGTTCCTGTAATGGGAATACAAACAATGTGTATCAATACTAAAGTTAAGCCGATTGCCAAACCTGCAAATTTTGGGGCATTGTTTTTATTATCCGTAGCACCCAAAACTACTAAAATAAAGATAAATGTAAAAACAGTTTCGGCAATAAGTGCGGGGATGAGCATACCATCAGCGAAGTTGTTTGCGCCTGTGGTAGTGATACCGCCTGTGGTTGCGCCGGTTTTTACCAATGCAAAAAGTATGGCGGATCCGATGCCTGCACCAACAACTTGAGCAGTCATATAGTAACAAAGTTCCCGAAAAGAGATACCTTTGTTAATGTAAACGGCTAAAGAGATTGCCGGATTGATATGACATCCTGAGATGGGTCCTATGGTATATGCCATAGCAATAACAGATAACCCAAAAGCAAAAGATACCATAAATACCCAGGAGGTAGATATGCCTCCGCCTATTGTTTGCATTAAATCGGCGCCAAAAACGGCTGCGCCACAGCCCATAAGAACCAACACCATGGTTCCAAGCATTTCTGCAGAAAATTTCTTTGTCATAATTTTAAATATTTTTAATTAATACGAACTGCAAATTAACATTAATTTTTTTCATTAATAGTAATGAATTTTTTTGAAAATTTTTAGCGGTTGTAAATATTCAAGACAATGATAAAAAGTTATCTTTCGATTATTATTCTGTTGAATTAACTAGCACATGTTAATTGCTTTCTTTGCACATAGGTTTGAGTTGCCTTGGACTTTAGGACAGCCCACAAGTGTTTTCTAGGAGAAAAATGTAATAATTATCAATCTTTACTACTACTTCAGCGTAAATCATCTTCCGTTATAGTAAAAACAGCCCTCTCCCATTTATTTTTTCTTCCGCCTTTTGTAATAACCCATGAATTGATGTTATAAAAGCTATGAACACTATCAGGCAAATCAAGCAAAGGAGGCGACCATGAAATTACAGGGTGTTTTTCTACATAATAATATAATTGCTTACCCCAACCCTCACGAATTTCAATACCTTCACAATCTGGGCAAGCAAGTTTATTTATCTCAATTACTCTACCTTGAGGTTGATAACTATTTTTAATAATATCTAGTGAAGATATTTGGTAGCTGGCATCTAATGTTCTCAATTCATTGGGTAATATCCGACAATAACGTCTGAATGTTGCGTTAAATTTTTCCGTATAAAAGACTGTGTCTTTCGTTGCATTTAAAATAGAAATGTTATTTTCTGCATCTGGATTTCGCTCCAAACAAGAGGAAAAAAACATCATTAGCACAAAAAGAAATAAAACAAAAATTTTAGAATTCATGGTATGTAAATATATTATTTATTGTTTGTTGTAATGATGGGTACTTGCTTATGAGCTTGGCTTTAAATAACGCATGGCTTGTTACACTAAAATCAAGACAATCGTATATCTGTTTCGGTGTTAAGTTACAAATTTCTTCTAAATCTTCCATAATTTGCGGTTTATACCAATCATCGAAATTAGTACCCCCAAGTTCTACTGTTCCAAAATGAGGGCCAAGAATAGTTTGTTTGTTCATACATTTCCATCCTAAATAGTTTCCCCACATTTCTCCAACACCTATGAAACCATCCAAAGGTTTAGAACCATCTCCATAACCACCATTTGCAATAGTGCCCGAAATATAATTTAACCAATATCCGCTTCCTGCTTTTTCGTAGTGGCTGGCATGAGACAATTCATGAAAAACATTTGAATAACATTGATAAGTCGTTGTGTAATTTTGAAGAATAAATACATCGGGTAGCACAAAAACCAAATAACTCATCAAAGAATAAATACTAAAGATGTTTACAAAAGTAGTAAACAATGCTGTTTGCATTTGCACTCTGTGGGTCATAGGAGCGCAACCTCCCCACTTACCATTTAGTTTTAGAGTCCAGAATCGCAAATTAAATGCAGGTTTAGTAATGTTGAATGCAGGGCACATTTTTTCTCTGTAAATGTAAGCAGCATTGTTTACCGTTGACCATAACCAAGCTTCTGAGTTTGTTTCAATATTTCTGTTATGTCCGGAATTAGAATACCATCCCATACTAAAATTGGCAGGTGCTAAAAAAGCCAAGTTGCCCCAAATTTTAAATCCTGTTGCATTTTCAAAAATGGTTGTGTAGTGCACATTAGTTAAAAAAGGTAATGGTATTTTGTAATATCCATTCTCATCAGTATGAATTTCGCACCACTTAACAATATTGTGAACCCGAACCTTTACTTTTTTAACTCCTTCCAAATTGTTGGAGGAAGTATTTCTTACTTTAATGTAACCTGTTGGACATTTTGCACCTCTGGAAACATAAATAGCATTCTCGTACTCCTCTTGAGTAATATTGTCGGTTAGTTTCAATGCCTCTAATTCTAACATAGCCATTGTTTCCGTCAAATCAGAAGCATTTGCAAGTTCATCTGAAACGAGGTCGGTAGGTATAAAACATTTTTCTAACACATCATACGCAACTTGTATTGATTTAGCTTGACCTACAGGAATTGTGGTATATAGCCAGGGTAAATCTCCGGGCTGAGAACCGGATCTAATATAGTATAGCCCTTGTTGAACTATTTCATAATCCAGAGGATAATGAAATAATGTTAAACCTGATTCATCAATCAAGTAATTGTATTCCGTAGTATCCTGAGGCTTAAAACAAATATACAAATGCGTCGTTGAGATGGTTAGATTTTTTAGTAAAGGAGTAGATGAGAAAAGGTTGCTTCTCGAATTTGACAAACTATCGTACGCAATAGTCATATTAGCAACGGAGTAAGCGTTTTTTAGTTGGTTGCCAAGAATAATTTCCTCGTAGGGTTCTCCATCTACTTGTAAACCATTTCCGTTATTTAAGCCACTTTTCTGAGGAGGGTCATTTTGCCCGGAGGGCGAACCAGGTTCTTTTTTGCACCCTGAAAAAAGAATAAATAGACAACATATTACTGAAATAAAGAAAAATTTTTGCTTCATAAATAAATAATTTTTCGTTAATAAATAGATTTTGCGGCGAAGATATTATTATTTTTCAAACAATGAAAACAAATTACTATTGTTCTTTGTATTAATGACTTTAGCGGTTGTAAATATTATGTCCCATCAGTTTTTCGGCGTAATGCCAATCTTTTTGGGTTAAATACTTTCTAATCAGTGTGGAACGAACTTCTACCCCATCAATTTTATATTCGGGAGTGATTACAAGTTCAATATTATTCTCTTTACAAAGGCGGGTTAGCGTGTCGGCATCTCCTTCCCTTTGTTTGCCGAAATGATGATTGGGTCCCATAAAGATTGCTTTCACATTCAGTTTGTCAAGAATATCTTCCTTAAAAAAGAGTTCCGGTTTTTTTTGCGAAAACTCTTTGGAAAAAGGGATGACAGAAACGGCATCAATATTAAATTTTTCAAACAGTTGCAGAATTTGGTCGAAACTGTTGATGAGAAAAAAGTCGGGTTTATTTTGCAACACCTCTTGCGGATGCGGGTTAAAAGTGATGACAACAGTTTTACAGTTATGTTTTTTTGCGTAAAGATTCATCTCTTTAAACAACGCCTGATGCCCCGAATGAACGCCATCGAAAGAGCCTACGGTAATAACCGCCGGTTCATTGTTGAAAATATTGCACTCCATTTTTGAAGATATCCTGTGATTTATTTCCATAAATGTTTTTGTACAAATTCTCGCCTTTTCTCTCGCTGTGCCCCATTTTGCCCAATATTTTTCCGCAAGGGGAAACAATACCTTCAATAGCGAAACAGGAGCCGTTGGGATTATGTTCGGGCTCCGTACTTGGTTTTCCGTCAAAATCACAATATTGAAACGCAACTTGTTGGTTTTCAAATAATTGTTTTTCCATCTCATCGCTAACCACAAATTTTCCTTCGCTGTGGCTGATGGCAATTTGATGCACATCGCCGGTTTGGAATGAGGACAACCAGGGGGAACTGGTGCTTGAAACCACAGTTTGCACTATTTTTGAGATATAGCTATTGCTCTCGTTTCTGAACAGAGTAGGGGAGTTGGAGGTAGGCTCGGTAAACTTTCCGAATGGGAGTAATCCTGTTTTTACCAATGCCTGAAAACCGTTATTGATGCCGAGAATGAGTCCGTTGCGGGATAACAATTGTTCAACGGCGGTTTTTATCAGACTGTTACAAAGAACATTAACAATAAATTTGGCACCGCTGCTGTCGGGTTCGTCGTTGGCGGTAAAACCACCGGTTAAAGCAAGGATATCTGCTTTTTGAATATGCTCGGCGAGTTCGGCAAACGAATTTACAATCTCTTTTTCATTGAGGGTTCTAAACACCAACATTTTTGTTTCTGCGCCGGCTTCTTCAAAAGCGCGGGCGAGGTCGTATTCAGTGTTGGTAACAGGAAAAACGGGAATCAGTACAAGGGGTTTTTTCATCGGAAAAGGTTTAATAATGGGTTAATAATCAGCAATAACCAAAACAAACTCAGTGATTGCTTGTGGTGGTGCAAAAATAAAAAAAAACAGGAAATTTTTCATTACCTGTTTTTTTGAATAACACTTTGTAGCTCTTTCACAGTTCAATTTCTGTTTCTCTATCATAATAATTCATAACACAATGATATTAAATTGGTTATTCGTATATTTTTATTAACGTAACCGTCATTACTGTAACGGCGATTACGTTAGCAAAAACAAAAAACAGGAAATGGAGATTGCCTGTTTCTCTTAATGACACCTTGTAGTGAAAATATTAGATTAGAGTAAAAAAAGAATACTAATCCTCACACCAAAGGATATTATAGTAATTTCCTCTGTTATCAATCACATCATTTATTGAAAAAATATACAATTCTTTTATTCTATCTTTAAATCCTATTGAATAAAACACCCTATCATCCTGATTAAAATCAATTGTCAATATTTCTTTTTCTATATAGTATTCCTCAACCCATGTGTTTGCAAAAATCAAAGATTCTCGCAGTTTTATCAAAGAATCCAAAGCTGAATCAAAATCTTTGCCTATATTGCTGTGAAATACTATCGACCCACAAGCAACACCATCAATAATAATAAGTTTTTGATCTTTTTCTAGGATAAATACCTCATTATTAGGATTCCTATCACATGCGATAAAAAATGCAGCGCATAAAATGTAAAAAACTAACTGTTTCATATCAAATATTAATTAATGATTATTTTTTCTATTTTTTGTTGATTTATTGACGAAATGACTAAAAAGTAAGTTCCTGACGAAAAATTAGAAACTGGGACTTGAAGTGTGTAGGTACCTATCTGTTGATATTGTTTTGGAAGTATAGATATTATTTTCTGTCCGAAAAGGTTTACCAATTCAATAGATAAAAATATATCGGTATCTAAAGCGTAGGTAATGTTAACAAATTCGTCAGTAGGATTAGGAAATACACTATACGAAAAATCAGGCTTTGTGTTGTTTTGAATATTATCTAAATCACTATCTTCATCAGGTACATTTTGAACGATAACTTTGGGTAATATTAATGAATTTGTACCACAATCATAAATATTTTCAATTTTCGCAATAAATTCACTTCCATTTGCAGAACTAACAGAAAAACCGGGTTTCAGATTTATTTTATTTCCTGCTCTCATTGACAAATTATTACCATTGCTTATCATTATTGATCCGCTAGTTGTTATATCTTGTTTCGCAATAATATCAGCATACTGTGTGTTAGGAATATCGTTAACCGTAATTGTTATGTTATTATCCGGTTGTCTGAATGCCATAATTATATCTGATTGTTCATTCCAAACTCTTGCATTGTTTTCAGAAGTAGTTGTACCCATGGGAACATTTCCACTTCCGTACAATACATAGGGATTTGACCAATACATAATTCTAGTACATGAAGAACAAGCAGTTGGGTATGCCATTACGGTTCTCCAATTACCTGAAGGGTAAACATAACCATGCCCATAAGCGAAGGGTGTCGTACCTGAGTCAACGTAGGTATCGTGCCTACATCCAAGCAAATGACCTATTTCATGTCCGAACGAATAATATCCCGTTGCGCAATTATATGCACTTACTACACAAAAAGCATCACTTGCTGGTACCCCAATTCCGTATGCCTCACCACAAATACCATCATTATAATATGTTAATAAAACACAAATGTCTGCAGCATACTTATCCCGTAAAGAATGAACTTCGTCCATATAACCATCATTATTATTCCTCAATCTTGTCTTATCAGTATTTGAATTAACTTCTGTGTAATTTGTTTGTCCTGCATAAGCAAGTTCTACTCTATAATTAATTTTGCTATTAATAAAACTTTGATTTGTTTCATTTATTGCAAGGAAAATAGTATTTTTTATATTACTTACAGAAGATTGTGCAGCAGGAGTGTAAAGAACTAAAACTCTTATTCTACAATCATAAGGCAAAGTTGAGCGTAAAGAATTTGAATGTCCATAATTTGTGCCATCTGAATCAAATAAACTATCTTGGTCAATATCATTATTATCAATATCCTTTTCATAAGAATAAACTTGTATGTTTTCACAGTTTTCTCTTAATTTTGAATGATCAATCTTTACAATTGCATATTCATTAAAACCAATTGTTTCAATTTGATATACACTATTTGTAGTTGTTATTGTACCTTGAATATCCTCATTTAATACGGAAAAAATAATACTATTATTTTCGCTTCTTCCAAAAAAACTATAACTGTTAATCCCTCTTACTTCGATATTTTCCACATTAACCGTAAAGATATTATTGCCAAAATGTATTACTAATTGTTCAAAAACTAAGATTTTATTTAAATCAATTTCTACAAAATCAACAGATAAATTTGCTTCACTTTTTTGAAGAATTTCATTTGATTTATCCGTTGAATTAGATACTTGTTTTGGGTAAATAAGTCTATTATCTTGTCCGAAAATAAATATTGGTAAGATAATGAGAAACCCGAAAATTAAAAAGATATGTCTCATATTTATATTATTATATTGATGATTTTTTTTATTACAAACAACATTAATTTGCAATTACTTAATGTTATCGCCATCCACTACTCTTCTCCTTTCCTATTTTCTACTTCTGAAAGACGTTTCTCTATCTGGATAATATACAACGTTAATTCTTCGATTTTTTGCAAAAGAATTGCGTTCATTTCACCCAAATTAACTCCATTGGCTTCTATTTCTTCTGCAGCAGGTACATTGGGTAGATGTTGATTTTCATAGATAAATTGTTCAACTTCACTTAAAGTTGGCAATTTATAATCCTTTGAAAGCACATAATCGGGCCACCCTGTTGTTGATACCAGTATTTCTTTGGCTTTTAATACACCGTTTGGAGTTAAATAGAGTTTAATATTATTTTTTATTTGCGTATCATTTAGTGTTCTATTGTTTCCACCTGCAGTTGGTATAGAGGCAAATAGGATACTTCCATCTACTGCGCCCCAAATAGCACCGCCGCCGTTGTTTGCACCATCGCCAACTAATGTCCAGTTACCATTATCTCGTTTGGCGTTAAATCCAATATAAGAAGTTCCATAACTTAAATCTTGATGATAAGCACTACCTAAAGATAAAGTTTGGATACCGGAATTAACAAGAACATTACCGGCAACATCCAACCTTGCCTGAGGAGTGCTTGTGTTTACCCCAATATTCCCATTTGGTACAATAGTTAACCCGCCACCTGCACCTTCTATATATAAATTGGACTCTTCTTTCTGTTTGAGAGTAACTTCTTTAAACCTATTCGAATAGATACCAAATCCGTTATTTTTTCCGGATCCTGTTGTTATGGTTGTGATTTGCAGGACTTGATTGCCCAAAACTTGATTTCCAATGGGTTGTATTACACCACATGCTTCTAACAAATATGGTGCGTAATGTACATGTAAAGTAGCACTTGGGTCTTGAACTCCAATTCCCAAGCTCGTACCACAATCAACCAACCGCATTCTTTCCAAGTTGTGGGTCTTGAATATTAATGGTTCCTGATCAGTTGTCCCGATAAAATGAGAAGAAGTTGTACCAGCATTGCCGGTTAAGATCCATGGCGTTTGCGCATTTATTCCTAATACAAAAGCAACAAAAAAGATTAATAATGATAACTTTTTCATAAAATAAAATTTTGGTTAATAATTATGTCGTAAAAATAAAACTCTTATTAACACAAATACCTTAGTGGCGAATTTTCCACTTTCTTGGTCTCTTTCGGTGTCTAATCCGTTACTTTTTGACAATAAACCGGATTATGAAATCCACTCAATAAATGCTTTTATGCGGTTTTTGGCTATCAAAAAAGAAGCTTTTTCAAGAGTTACAGTCCTAAATCTAATCTTAGTATTCACTTCTATAATATATTTTCCATTAATTATGATATTCGCTCTAATCTTAAAAAATCCCATTTCCAACAACTCCTTTTCCAATTTACAAAGTGGTTGGTGAGCAGTTACTACTGTTCCTGTGGATAAAAAAAATGTAGAACAACCATTTTCGGACTTAATGTACATTATATCATCAAGGTTATGTAACTTCATTTGATTTCCGTTTACATAAAACTTTTTTCCTGCTTGTTTGCTATAATCAATCATAAAATTTCAATTAATTATGGTTAATAATTCGGTGGCAAAAATACAATTAATTCACATACAATAATTTACGTTTTTCGTAAATGATAAAAATTTTCTCCTCGAAATTTGCAACTTTTTTAAAATTAAGTCAAAATAAGACAAAAAAGGAGGATTAGATAAAAGAAAACTCGAAATTTGCAAAAAACTTTTATCAAAGAAACTTTTCTACTTTTGCAAAATTTTTTAAACAGATTATTCTATGGTAGTAAAACAGACTCCGATTCCGGAACCTATTGTGAACAAAGTTATTGCCGAAAGCGGTATCAAAGAGGTGGGACGCGCATCGATTCGCGAAATTAAGAAAATGATTAACGACATTGAGGAAGCAAGCGGTATTCCGTTTATCCGAATGGAAATGGGTATCCCCGGCTTGCCCGCCTGCCAAATAGGCGTAAATGCTCAGATTGAAGCACTTAAAAATGGCTGTGCCGCCCTATACCCCGATATTGAAGGTACCCCCGAACTGAAAAAAGAGATGTCGCGGTTTGTAAAGAACTTCCTAGATTTGGAGGTCGCTCCGGAAGGCTGTATCCCCACCGTGGGCTCTATGATGGGCGGTATGGCAGGCTTTATGACCTTTGTTCGTACCCGTAAAGAGCGAGATACTACCCTGTTTATTGACCCGGGCTTTCCCGTGCAAAAACAGCAACACAGGGTGTTAGGACTTAAGTATGAAACATTTGACGTGTATAACTACCGCGGCGAAAAACTTCGCGACAAACTGAAAAGTTATTTGGATAAAGGGAATATTCACTCTTTTATCTACTCCAACCCCAACAACCCATCGTGGATTTGTTTTACGGAGAAAGAGCTGAAGATTATCGGCGAATTAGCCACTCAGTACGATGTTTGTGTTTTTGAAGATTTAGCCTATTTCGGAATGGATTTTCGCAGAGATATCTCCAACCCGGGAAAACCGCCGTTTCAACCCACCGTTGGCAAATATACCGACAACTATGCCTTGTTGATTTCCAGTTCAAAAGCGTTCAGTTATGCCGGAGAGAGAATAGGAATGCTGGTGCTCTCCAATCATCTGTATAACAAAGAATTTCCGGATTTAATTCCCTATTTTGGAACTCCAAAATTAGGTCGTGCCATTATTTACGGTACGGTATATGCCATCAGTTCGGGAACTTCCCACTCGGCACAATACGCGATGGCTGCCATTCTAAAAGCCTGCAACGAAGGAACATACAACTATCTGGATGATGTAAGAATTTACGCCGAAAAAGCCAATATTATGAAACGGATGTTTTTGGAAAACGGCTTCCAATTGGTGTATGACAAAGATGAAGAGCAACCCCTTGCAGACGGTTTTTACTTCACGGTTTGTTATCCGGGGTTAACCGGCGAGGAATTGTTGAAAGAGTTTCTCTACTATGGTATCAGTGCCATCTCGTTGGCAATAACGGGCAGCGAGCGTTTGGAAGGGCTTCGCGCCTGCGTGTCGCTCATCAAAATGGAGCAGATGCCAATTTTAGAAGAACGCCTAAAGTGTTTCAGAGCGAATCATTAATAAAGTATAACTCAGGGAAAAAACCACCTGAATTTACCCAATCTATCTTGTGAAATACAAGTATCTTTGATCCAGTACAGTGGCTTTATCTTTCAAGCCTTCCAAAATGGTGTTTTCATTTCTGCCTCTGCCAAGAGCCGCATTTCTGAGCATAGATTTTTCCATGGCAAGATTGGCTGAAGGCTCGGTGGGTTCTCTCTTCTCGTAAATAGAAATGGCATACAGATTGTTTTTTCCGGAAACAATGGTGGGCTCTCCGGTGGGTAATGCGAATATTTTACCTATGGCAACATTCTCAATACTTCTGTTTTGGTAGGTTTCTCCGCCAAAAACCAACGTAACACTATCCATAAAATTAACCTGATATTTTTCAGCAAGTTGCTGTATAGTAACACCATTATTCAGTTCTTGAGTAAGCGTATTTTGAATCAACTCCAATTTTTTCTTTGCTTTAAGTTCATTTT
>Ga0209737_10000757_pt1 | contig 24812 bp, 27 predicted proteins | sample TergutCu122P3_FD_187284 | JGI IMG/M metagenome (GOLD analysis project Ga0209737, IMG submission 187284) | Cubitermes ugandensis P3 segment gut microbial communities from Kakamega Forest, Kenya - Cu122 P3 (SPAdes) (version 2) | ecosystem: Host-associated > Arthropoda: Insects > Digestive system... | reverse complement strand
CTGCATATGCAATTGTGGTATTAAGCGGGACAGCCCGAAGAGTCGCCAGCCCCAGATTTTGCTTATGGTTTCGTTTCGCATGAAAGAGTAGTGCAAGCGTTTACGACTTCGCTGCGCCTAGCCCGACATGGCGAACACGGGTAAACCCTTGACCCGTTGGTGTAGCGAACCATTAGCAAGGGTTGCGTGAAGGGTGCGTTATGATTAACTGGTATATTGTAGATAGGGAATGGGAAGTCAACGGAACAATGAGGGCAGACAAGGCTATTTGGTATCTGCTTGGCGAGTATGAGCCTATCAGTGGCGTTTTGGGCTACGAAGAAAAATGGAGGCAAAGAGGTGGGGAATTTCACTCATTGAAAGATGCTTTGTTTACGGCTGGCGCCGTCGTTGATTGTGAACGCGTAAGAAAAAGGGTTAATTATTTCCGTGACGCTTTTGGTCGGACACAGGAGGAAACGCTTAGTGAAAAAAGGGAGTTTTTGTGCTTGGCGTATAAAGATAGGCTTTTGGCTTTTTATGAGGGAAACCGCGCACTTGGCCGCCCACCGTTTCTTTTTGAAGATGTTCGGCATGTCGCCTTAAATGAAGTAACTTGCGGATGGCCGTGGGGAACGCATGAAACAAAGTTGCTTCAGGATTTAGCGGCGGCGGCCAACCGTTTCTGGAAAAATCATGACCCCAACGAAATAGACACCATGCCAACAAATGCGGCGGTTTCTTCTTGGCTAAAAGAAGAGCGGAAATTGTCAGATTCTATGGCTGGCGCTATTGCCACAATACTTCGCTCTAATAGAGCGCCAACAGGGAGGCGCGGGAACGGGTAAATGGTTGCCCCCTTCTTTTCATCTGCTAGAGCAAAAATTTAATCATTTCAGAAAGGGGCGAACCCTTTGGGCTGAATCATTTGAGCCTATTATTCACGCAATCACCCCGCAACAATTGCAACATGTCTAACACGCCACTAAGAGGCTTAACATGTTGCAAATACATCGTGTGTCACAGGTCGCCGTCGCACTTGGCCTTTCGAAGTCCACTGTCTGGCTTCGTGTCAAACAGGGTCAGTGCACCCCGCCTATTCGTTTGGGTGATCGCGCTGTTGGCTGGCCGGTCAACGAAGTCGAGGCCATTAATGCGGCGCGTATCGCCGGAAAGTCAAACAGCGAAATAGAAGCATTGGTAAAGAAGCTGGTTGCTGATCGCGCATTGGCCGCGTGAGGTGACGCCATGACCAGAAAAGAAAACGCCCACGTGCAAGTGGGCGGTAAATCATCATGTAAGGCATTTCGTGCTTCTGATTATCTCCGAATCCGAAAAGCCGCGCAAGCCATTATTTTCGAGGGTACGGTTATCGCATGTGCCGGTTCTGCGCTTGCCGATGGACGCCTTACTGAGACTGACCGGCGGCGGGCGCTGGTAAGCGTGCCGCGCATCTACGACGCTATCAAGACCATCGTGGGCTGCCATGGTTGCTGACTTCCTTTCCGCTGCCCGCGCCCGTGGCCTGCTGATCGAACATATCAACACTGACGGCAAGATTCATCGTGTCCCTGTCGATGGCAAGCCCAAGACTGACAATCCGGGTTGGTACGTTTACCATGCGGGCGGTGAGTGGGCATGCGCTGTCTTTGGCCGTTGGGATGACGGGTTGCCGGATGGCAAGTGGTGCGAACGAAATGGCACGCCATGGACGCCGGAAGAAAAGGCGCGTATCCGGCAAACCATGCGTGACGTACAAGCGGAAACCGAGAAGCGCCATAGGGAAGCCGCCGATGCTGCCCGTGACCTCTTTGGCAAGGCAACAGTTGCCGATAATTCGCATGCCTACCTGCAAAACAAGCGCGTCAAGGCGTTTGGCTTGCGCGTTAGCGGTGCTGCTCTACTGATACCGTTGCGCGATGCTGGGGGCGCTCTGTGGAGCTTGCAACGCATTACCCCGAATGGCGAGAAACGCTTTTATTCGGGCGGGCGCACGTCGGGGTGTTTTCATTGGGTGGGCGATCCAGCGGGGGCGGCGTGGCTGTTGCTGGCCGAAGGCTACGCAACGGCGGCGACCGTCCATGAGGCGACAGGTTTACCCGTGGCGGCGGCGATGAACTGCGGAAACCTGCTACCGGTGGCCGAATCGCTGGCGGCGAAGTACCCGAACGCCCGCTTTCTGGTGTGTGCCGACGACGATCGAAAAACGGAAGCTGACGGCAAAGGCAATCCTGGCAGGAAGTCCGCCGGTGAAACTGTGATGGCGCTTAACAAAGGGCTTCCGAAAGGACAGAAACGCGCCCGCTTCGTTTTACCAGACGGCTTGCCGGACGGCGGGTCAGATTTTAACGATCTGGCGGCGGTGTCCGGTGTTGACGAGGTAAGGCGACAGATTGAAGCGGCGATAGAACCGAGCGGGGAACAGCAAGAGGATGCCCCGCCTGCTGACCCGCCGCAACACCATGACTATGGTAGCGGTCGTTTTGAATTGTCTGGTTCTGGCGTTTACTTCGTTGGAACCAACAAAGAGGGCGAAGAACTCCCGCCGCGTTGGATATGTTCACCACTGCGAATTGTCGCCAAGACACGCGACGCTAAAAGCGGGGAGTGGGGGCGGTTACTGGAATGGCGCGACGATGATGGTATCTCGCACCGTTGGGCGATGCCGATGGCGCTATTGCAAGGCGACGGCTCAGAGGTACGCTGTGAACTGTCACGGCTTGGGCTTTCCATCGCCCCCAGCAAATCCGCCCGTGACCTTCTGGCGTCTTTCCTGCAAGTGTGGCCTGTTGAGGCGCGGGCGCGTTGCGTTGACCGCTTGGGCTGGCATGGTAGCGTTTATGTGACGCCCAGCGAGTCCATAGGTGAGGATGGCGAGATTGTCGTTTTCCAGAACGACCATGCCATCGAACCGGCGCTTTCCTCTTTAGGAACCGTTGATGATTGGCGCGAGTCTGTTGCTTCGTTGGCGGCGGGCAATACCCGCCTCGTGTTCGCGCTGTCTGTTGCGTTTGCGGGGGCGCTGGCTGAGATCATTGGCGAAGATTCTGGCGGCTTCCATTTTCGTGGCAGTTCATCGTCCGGGAAAACGACCGCGCTCAAGTTGGCGGCCTCTGTATGGGGCAATCCGCAAACCTACACGCGCCTTTGGCGGTCAACCACAAATGGGCTGGAAGGGTTGGCGGCGCTTCATAACGATGGCCTGTTGATCCTTGATGAACTCTCTCAAATTGACCCAAGAGAAGCCGGAAGCGCGGCTTACCTGCTGGCGAACGGACAGGGCAAGGCAAGGGCTTCGCGCACGGGCACGGCACGCCAAAGCGCCCGCTGGCGTTTGCTGTTTCTGTCGGCTGGCGAAGAGTCGTTATCCGGCCTCATGCTTAAAAGCGGTAAACGCGCCAACGCTGGGCAGGAAATACGGCTGGCCGACATTGACGCAGACGCCAATAGCGGAATGGGGGCGTTTGAAAACATCCACGGTCATGAATCTCCCGCCGCCTTTGCCGTTGCGCTGAAAGACGCCGCGTCTAGCGCTTACGGTGCTGTTGGCGTGAAGTGGTTGCGCCAAGTTGTCGGAAACCGGCAGGCGCTAATCCATACGCTGATAGACGGACTACAGCAATTCGTCGGAGAAACCGCCCCCAAAGAAGCATCGGGGCAGGTGTTGCGGGTTGTCAGGCGCTTTGGGCTGGTAGCGGCGGCGGGCGAGATCGCCACACACTTTGGCTTGACCGGCTGGGAAGAAGGAGAGGCTGACGTTTCCGCAAAGCAATGCTTTGCCGCATGGCTGGAAGGTTTCGGGGGCGTCGGAAACAAGGAAGAGCGGGCGATTCTGGAGCAGGTACGGGCTTTCTTTGAAACGCACGGGTCAAGCCGCTTTGAGAATATGAGCGCAACGCTTGACCAGCGCGTCCAGAACAGGGCGGGCTTTTACCGAACCGGCGCGGATGGTTGTCGGGAATATCTGGTTTTGACAGAAACCTTCCGGCGAGAGGTATGCCAAGGGTTTGACCCGAAAACGGTCATTGCCGCATTGGTCGGGAAGGGCTGGATTGAAAAAGGGAGCGATGGCAAAGCAACGCAAAAGCCAAGATTACCGGGGCTTGGCGCTACACGATGCTATGCCTTTACCGGCGAAATATGGGGGGGCGAAACATGAAGTTGCATTTCAGCCTATTAAAAAGCGCGGGGGACAAGGGGGACAACGGGGACATGGCTTCCACAGGCGCTTTGCGTGTCCCCCAAGTGTCCCCCTCACATGAAAAAAAGGGGGACAAAACGGCAACCTCTGAAACTTTGTCCCCCTTTGTCCCCCCACAAAAAAACGAAAGGGGGACAGTGAAAATGGCTACCAAAGCCGTGTCCCCCGTTGTCCCCCTTGTCCCCCCGAAAAAAACAAAGATCGGAAATGAAACGGAAATTTTCACTGGTTGGCGCGTTCACTTTGACCAGTCGGAGAAGTTGGCGGTATTCCCCGATGGCGCAACGCAGGCAGAAGTTGAGGCGCTTTATCCTGCGGCGGTGAGGGCTGAACCGATTGAACGCCAGCCCACCCGACCGGCGACGGAAGCCGAGGCGCGGGAGCTTGGGCGGGTGTGCCGCGACATGAGGGCTGGGCGCATTGCGCCGCAAGACGGGACACGGCCGGCCTATGTGCTGGACTTTGCTGCGCAAGGCATTGGCTGAGGAAAGGCCGCATGGCGGCGAAGGTGGAGCTATCACTGTTCGCGTGATTCGTGATTGCGAGCGTATCGAAAACGACTAACCCAACGAAAGGAAGCACCATGAGAAAGACCTTTTCAATTGTTATAGAGAACCTCACAATCAACGAACTGGAGACCCTTGCCAGCCTTTTTCATCGACTCTGTGACGCATGTGATGCTGCATTCGTGGAGTCGCTGGAGGGGCAAACTGCTGACGCCTCATCCTTGGATGACGAGGCGTTATCGGAAGCGCTGAGGCGCGAGCTTGCCGAGGAAGAAGCCGAGGCGTATCAAAGGCGCCGGAAGCAGAAGGGCGCTGGCCTTAGCGGGCATCGTGGCAAGCCAAAGGCTTGACATGGCGGCGCTGCCCTTGCTACAGTCCCCACAGGTGCTGAACACACCCCTCAAAGCGGATGACCGCCCCCGATAGCCAGCGGTTTTTTTGCGCCTGTAGCTTTATGGCCGGGCAGCGAGTAACGATACAAGACCCTTCGGGGGAAAGTTACTGGCCGACTTTGAGCGGTGTTCAAGTACCCGGCTGCCTCTCTGAACAAGAGGCCATTTGAACAAACTCAAAGGAGACCATCATGGTTGCACAAACCCACACCGCCGATAACCGGCACCCCGCCCCCATTGTCTGCACCCTTCTCAATACATGCGCCCTGCCCGGCCACGGTCGTTATATCGTTGTTTACGACGACGATGGCGTCAGGGTTCGCAGTGCCGCCGGAAATAACTTGCTTGACGCCGACCTGCACCGGGCGTTGCGCGGCGACACCCACACGCTCATTGATGCCTTGCTGGAGTGGACGCGCCGCGCTCGGAAACAACGCAAGGCGGTACGCAGGGCGTTTTGCCAAGACACCCACACCCTTTGTACTGCTGTGCGAGATTGGGTGAACCGCGCGCGTATCGTGGATGGTGATGTCAGTCCGACGCGATTGGAACAACCATTGACCATCGCCATGAATAGAAGGGGCTACAGATGAAAATAAATTTTCCCTTTTTGTGGTGATTATTGCGAAGCGAAAGGCGCAAACTTTCATGACAGAAAACACGCTGGCAATCGGTATAATCCATCACGGGGCTATCCTGATGGCTGGCGTGAAATCACCGTATAGCGCAATCCGACCCCAAGTGTTAACAAAAAGATATAAAAACACGCAAATAATCTTAAATTTAAGAAAATAACAGGGTTTTCAATGGGCGGTAGCGCATAAGGGATGTTATGTAAAATAGCCTGTTAAGCGGCTATACTGTTTAATGCTATATGTGTTATAAACAAGAAAAGTGTGCTATGCTTCGCGCACTAACTAACAGGAGATTGCAATGGAAGCAGGAGACTTTAAGGCCGCACTATTGGAGCTTGGTTGGAACCAAAGTGAGTTCGCACGCAAGGTAGGCATGACGCCCGTAACGGCATCGCGCTACGCTACGGGAGATAGCGAGATACCCCTATGGGTGGAGCGGCACTTGAGCTTGGCGCTAGAGGTACAGCGGCTCTACAATGAATATGTGCTTCCCCATGGCAATGCGCCAAGGAGCTTGTAGGGTTTTCACAGACAAGCAGCATAAAAGCAGGGGGGGGGGGGGCAGCAAAAAAATTTGTGGGTAACTTTGCGGGTAACTGATTTTTTCGTTTTCCCAAAAGCCGTTATTTATCAACGATTAAGGCGCTAAATGTGAAAGCCACTCTCCGCCACTCTCCACCCATATTCGAGTAGTTTCTGTGCTTGCCAGATATCGCTTACCCCCGTTTATCAAGGCAGCATCAAATAGCCAAACCGTTGTTGTTAACTTTTAAAGGAACCCTCATGGAAAAAATTCGTACCAGTCTTCTCATTGCCGCTCTTTTTGCGGGATTGACGTTGCTCGCCGCTTGCGAGAAGAAAGAGGCTCCGCCTGCGCCTGCTCCTCAGGTTGAGGCGCCCGCTCCGGCTCCCGCCGAGCAACCGGCCACCGAACAAGCCGAGCCAACGGACGCGGCTTCTGACGAAGCGCCCGCTGCGCCTGCCGAACCTCTGGCTGCCGGCTCATTCCCGCCCGACTGCGAGGCTTATCTCGCGCAGATGAACGAGTGCGCCAACAACCCGAGTGTCAACGCCGCCGATGCCGACGCGCTGAAGCAACACATGGATCAGTCCCGCGCCTCTTGGGCACGGCTTCCCGATCAAGGCGCTCTCGGCGCTGCCTGTCGTCAGGCCTCGCAAGATTTTTCGCAACGCGCCAGGGAAATGGGCTGCTGAATCGTCAACGCTTGACCTGAAAAAAAGCGCGCCGGTTTCGGCGCGCTTTTTTCTTGGGCATCTGATTCCTGATTCCTGACCTCTGCCCCCTGCCTACTCGGTAAACAAGCTGCTCACGGATTCTTCGTTGGCCATTCGCGTGATGGTTTCGGCGATGAGTTGCGCGCACGACAGTTGTCGGATGCGCGGGCTGGCTTTCGCTTCTGCCGATAGCGGAATGGTGTCGGTGACGACGACTTCGTCCATGTCGGACTGTTCGATCCGCGACACGGCGCCGCCGGAGAGCACCGGATGCGTGCAATACGCCACGACCATTTTCGCGCCTTCCGCTTTCAGCGCGGTCGCCGCTTTGCAGAGGGTGTTGGCGGTATCGACGATGTCGTCGGTGATCACGCAGATGCGGTCGCGCACGTCGCCGATGATGTTCATCACTTCGGCAACACCGGCTTTTGGACGACGTTTGTCGATGATCGCCAGATCGCAGTCGAGCCGCTTGGCGATGGCGCGCGAGCGCGCTACGCCGCCGACGTCGGGGGACACGACTTGCAAGGGGCCGTAATTGCGTTTCCACAATTCGCCGAGCAGAATCGGCGTCGCGTAGATGTTATCGACCGGAATGTTGAAGAAGCCCTGAATCTGGTCGGCGTGCAAATCCATCACGACCACGCGATTGACACCGGCGGCGGTCAGCATGTCGGCGACCAGTTTGGCGGTGATCGGCACGCGCGCCGAGCGTGGCCGACGATCCTGCCGCGCATAGCCGTAGTAGGGGATAACGGCGGTGATCGATCCGGCCGACGCGCGTTTCAACGCATCGACGATCACCAGGAGTTCCATCAGATTGTCGTTGGTCGGCGCGCAGGTCGATTGCAGCACAAAGACGTGGCGGCCACGGACGTTTTCGAGAATTTCGACGAAGACTTCGCCGTCGGAAAAGCGGTTGACGACAGCGCGTCCCATGGAAACGTTGAGATGACGGCAAACCGCTTCTGCGAGTTTGGGGTTGGCGTTACCGGTAAAAATACGCATCCGTCGATCCTCAGCGAGGCTTTGGGAAGAATGATTATAACCTTGCTGTTCCATCACGCCAAAACAGCCCATAAAAATGGCTGGGGAGGAAGGATTCGAACCCTCGTATGCCGGAATCAAAATCCGGTGCCTTAACCAGCTTGGCGACTCCCCAGCAATAACTTGAACAATACGCCGCCGAAAACTTTTGCTCCGATCATCTGACGTACTGCAAAATTCTATCTCAACGAAAAGCCCACGCTACCAGCGGATGCCGCGATATTGTCCGCGTCAGCCGCCCCGGAATGTCCGGCGGTAACCTGCGCAACGCCGCTTCCGCTTCTCCGGCATCGTCGAATATCCCGAACACCGATGCACCGGAACCGCTCATTCGCGCCGTCGGCGTCGCTTGCCGCAAAGCCGCTAACGCCGCCGCCACTTCCGGATAACGCGCCGCAACAACCGGCTCCAGATCATTCCGACCGTGGTCTTTCGTAAAGGCGGCTATTGTCTCCGAGGCGGTGCTTCGTGTCAAATCCGGCGCGCTAAAAACTTCCGCCGTCGAGACCGATACCGGCGGCATCGCCAATGCGATCCACATGGGCGGTAATGACACGGGACGCAAAATTTCGCCGACGCCGGAAACAAATGCCGCCGTACCGCCCAGGAAAAACGGCACATCCGCGCCCAGACGCAGCGCCAGCGCCGACAATTCATGCCGCGGCAACCGCGTTCCCCACAAGCGATTGAGCGCCAGCAGCACCGTCGCCGCGTCAGAACTGCCGCCCCCCAGCCCGCCCCCCAACGGGATGCGCTTATCGACCTTCAGCGTGACCCCCAGCGGGGTTCCGGTCGCCTCCTGCAACAGCCGCGCCGCCCGCAAGGTCAGATCGGCGTCTTCCGAAACGCCCGGAATGTCCTGCTCCCGCGCGATGACACTATCGTTTCGAACCGTCAGCGTGACGAAATCCGCGAAATCAATCAGAACGAAAACGCTTTCGAGAAGATGATAGCCGTCGGCGCGCCGCCCGGTCACGTGCAGGAAAAGATTGAGCTTGGCCGGCGCGGGGAGGCGATGGGTGGTTGTGTTCATCCAGGTCAAACCATCTGAATGACGAGTTTCTTCCCGCAAGCGCCGGCGTAGCGCCGAAGGGTTTCGAGAGAGGGTGAATGCTTGCGGCTGCCCAAGCTCGATTCAATGCGGGCGAGCACAGGCTGCGAAACACCCATACGGGCGGCCACGTCGGCTTGGGTCAATCCAGCATCCTTGCGTGCAGCAAGCAACGCAGCTAACGCCGCGAATTCGTCTTCGAGCGCATCATAGGCGGCGCGAAAAGCCGGATCGGCCTTGCGCTTCTTCGCGGCATAAGCCTTCGGATCAAACGCCGCCGGTTGATAGCTTTCTTTGGTTTCGGTTTTTTTAGCCATTGATCACGGAAGCGTTGTAATAGGCGATGGTGTAAGGCATAGGCAGACTATAGCATAGATGCTATTTTTCGCAAGGCGTGGTTGACGCCCTGGAATGCCGCCATAACAACTTGCATAACTAAAAATATATAGCTATAATTTTCTCACCATGACGCTTCGTTTTGAGTGGGATCCGGCTAAAAATCTGGCGAATCAGCGCAAGCACGGTCTGAGCTTTGAAGAAGCCGCCGAGGCGTTCCGTGATCCGTTTCTGTTCACGGTGCAGAATCGCATCGAGGGCGGCGAATACCGCTGGCAGGCTTACGGAACCATCCGCAACGTGGTACTCGTTATCGTCGCTCACACGATACGAGAGGACGACGACGCCACGGAAATCATCCGCATCATCTCAGCGAGGTATGCCACACCGAAAGAAAGGCGACGCTATGCGCAAGAAAATGGTTAGCTACACACAGGATACTTTGCCGCCGATCACGGAGGCGCGATTGGACGAGATGAAAGCGCAGGCCGTGCGTTCCATCGACACGAGCGACATTCCTGAGATGACGGATGAGCAATTCAAAGCGGCCGTTAAAAGTCGCCTTCACCGGCCATTAAAGAAACAGCTCACGACCAATATCGACGCTGACGTGTTGGAATGGTTGAGGTCGCAAGGCAAGGGCTACCACACGCGGCTTAATGCGATCCTGCGCGATGCGATGCTGCGCTCACTGCGATAAGCGAAGCGCCATCCGGGAACGTGCCTACGGCACGACCCGCCGCCTAATCTTGGAGCGCGGGCGTCCCGCCCGCAACAAACCCCCGCCCGCCTTCGGCGGGCACCCCCTTTGAAAAGGGGGCTTTTCTTCTTCGCGGCTTCGCTTCGCTCCGCGCAGAATGACGACTTTTTTCTTTGCGCTCTATGCGTTTCTTTGTGTTCTTTGCGATGAAATGGTTTTTCTGATCCCTGACCTCTGATACCTGCCAACCCCTCTCCCCCGACCCCTCTCCCGCAAGGGGAGAGGGGAGATTCGTTCCTTCGCGCCTTCGCGTGAGGCAAAATCCCCGGACGGCGCTTCGCTTGTCCGGGCTACCCTTGTGCTCTTTGCGGTTAGTTTGCCTCCAACAGCAAAAATCGATCCACTCTGAACCTCAGTCCGAGGGTTTCGCCGTACTGGATGTCAACCCGTTCCGGTTCGCGCGCCGCTGCCGCATAGCTGTATTGAACCGTCCAACCCTGCTGGCGCAGGTTGTCGAAACGCCCGATGGCATCGCGCGTCACCGTCGCCGCCCCGGGCGCCGGTACGCCGCGCAGCCAATACGACAGGCTTGTGATCGGCAGCGGGAAACCGAAAGTCTGTGTGGCCAAATCTTCCCAGTCGGCCAGGTGTTGCGTGTGCTGCGGGCGGTCGCCTTGCTGCACGGTGATGGTGTCGCCTTCGCGCGTCAGCACAGCGACTGTCGTGCCGAGCGGCGAAGTGAGTTTGATTTCGTCCGTGTCCGGGGTGTGCCGCCAGTCGAAACGCGCGACAACCGCTTTGTCCTCGTAGCGCGCTGAAAAACGACCTTGCGCGTGGAACGGCACATCCGCCGTTTCCGTCGCGTAAGAAGCGGCTTCTTCGCCGCGCGGCACACTGACGCAGCCGGTTAACAGCGCCGCTGCAAGCGCCGCCGCCCACAACGCTACCGCGCTGCGCCAAACAGTGGGGCTCTTTTTAAATTCCGAGAAAATAGTATTCATAAACAAGGACAGCCGGAAAAACAATTAACCGCAAAGAACGCATAGAGCGCAAAGAAAAAATAAGCCTCTCGCGGAGGCGCAGGACGCAGAATCCACAAAAAACATCTCACGCGAAGGCGCGAAGCAGCAAAGAAAAAAACTTCCTCTGGATTGCTTCGCTGCGCTCGCAATGACGCCTTTCTGATTCCTGACAACCCCAACCCTCTCCCCTACCCCTTATCATGTGCTGGATTCCCGCTTTCGCGGGAATGACAGGGAGAGGGGAATCAAACCCCCGCCGCCTTTGGCGGCACCCCCTTTGAAAAGCTGTCTCTATATCACATTTCCGGCATCATAATTTCTGTTCATCATGTACTGTAACCCCTTGACTTCAAATAGAAGATTTTGTTTTCTATGCTGCCTCTCGCAGAGAAATAAGGGTGTCTTGCCTGACAAGTTAAGCGAATTTGTTGACTCAATTGCATGTGGCGTCTTGGATGGAAGCCTTTGTTGTGCTCCTGAAAGGCCCTGCCAGAGCGGCTTGGAGGCTTCCGCCCAACCAAAATAATGACATTGGAGATGTGATATATAGACAGTTTGAAAAGGGGGCTTTTTTCTTCGCGGCTCCGCGTGAGTTACAAGGGCGCGTTTGAAACCCGCCCCCTGGAATCTGATATCTGATTTCTGATATCTGATTTCTGACACCTGCCCTCATGGCGCCGTCAGCGTCGCATCAAGTTCGCCCGCGTTGAGGCGCTTCATGGTCTTGCGAATCAGCATGTCGTGCGGCGCTATTTTCAAGCCTTCCGCCCATGCCCGCCGCGCTTCGTCGAGACGTCCCAGTTGCCACAACGCTTCGCCCCAATGCGCGGCCACTTCGGCATCGGGATGTTTTTCCCAGGCCCGTTGCAAATAGCGCACCGCTTCTTCGATCTTGCCCTGACGAAACCGCGCCCAACCCATGCTGTCGAGAATCGCGCCATCTTCGGGCATCGCCTGATGCGCTTTCTCGATCAGCGCCGCGCCTTCTTCGATGTTGAGTTGGTAATCCACCAGCGTATAGCCCAGCGCATTTTGCACATACGGTTCGTCCGGCTTGAGTTTCAGCGCCGCACGCAAATGTTTTTCGGCGTTTTTCAGATGGCCGCGTTTTTCTTCGACCAACCCCAGTTCCATCAATAAATCCGCCGATTCGGGAAATGCTTTGACGCCTTTTTCGAGCACCTTGAGCGCTGCTTCCCAGTTCTCGGCGTCGCGCAGGATACGCGACTGCACTTGCAACACGCTGATTCGTTCTTCCGGCGTCACCGCCGGCAACTCGGTCAGCAATGTCAGCGCCTCGCCGCGTTTACCGTTTTGCGCCAGCAACAGCGCCAGTTGCAACTGCGCGCCCCACAATCCTTCGCCGCCATCGACTTTGCGATACCACTCAATCGCTTCCATCGGCCGCTTTTCGTCTTCGGCAATACGCGCGTACATGATCCGCATCGCGTTGACTTTATCGCCGCTGTCTCTCTTTTCGATCTCCTCGAGCAGTTCCCGCGCCGCCGCGCGATCTTCCATCTGCATCGACAACGCACCCGCCGCCATCAGCGCCGCGTCGGAGTCGTTGTCTTTCCAGATTTTGAGAAACCACTCACGCGCTTCCGGGTACTTTTTCTGCTGCGCATAGGCGCGCGCCAGCAAGGGCCACAGACTTTTCTGGTCGGGCGTTTTTTGCACACGGTTTTGCAACCAGGGCAACACTTGCGCAGGCGCTGCTTTTTCGAGCAGCGCCACTTTTAATTGCACCGCGTCGTCCCATTGCGGCGCGTACTCCAGCGCCAGATCGATTTCCTGCAAACCCTCTTGAAGGATTTTCGCCAACACGCCTTCTTTCTTGTCCGCCTCCTTATCGGTCGTCACCACCAGCGCCGCCAGCGCCACCGCGTAGTGCGCTTCCGGCTGTTGCAAGTACGGCAACGCCAATGTTCGAATGATGTTGTAAGCCGCGACTTTGTCCGGCTTTTGGGCAAAAAAAGCGTTCAATTGTAAAAACACTTCGGCGAGGTTGTCGTTGGCCGCCGCGTCTTTGAGCAAGCCTTCAAGCCGCGCGCGCATTTCTTTTTCATTGACCGTCTGACCCATCGGATGCTGCCAGACGCGCGCTGCCTGACTCTTGAGGAGTTGCGGCCTTGTGTTGGTCGGATCGAACTTCTGCCACATCGCCAGCGCCTGATCGAGCAATGTCTGATCGCGCGCCGCCAACGCGCTTTCGACGGCGCGCTGCGCGAACCAGGTCGATTGCATGTCCTGCGCCAGTTTCAGGAATGTCCGCGTCGCCAGAACCGGCTCCTGCCGCTGCAACGCGATATCGGCCAGCAGGATTTCGTAAAAACGCTCCTGCGTCAGCGGCGGATCGCGCGTTTCGGTCGCCTTAGAGGCCGCCTCGGGCGTTTCCGAAACGGTCGCAGGCGGCGCTGCCTGCGCCGTCCATACCGCCCAGCAAAAAACCGCCAGCACTATTTTGAGCTTTGTCGAAAGATTATTTTTCACGAAATCAACGGATTGTGTTTTTAGTCCCATACCGGATTTTAGAGGATATCGGCTCAAGATATCCTCTAAAACGCAACAAACCGTTGACATAGCAAAAATTATGCCTGACGTATGCCATGCCGTTTTCGGCGCTGGCGGCATTTATGCCGATAAGCCCCTGTTTCGCGCCGGTATCCGGCCAACCCGCGTCATGTCGGGCGTGTCGCCTTTGCTGCATTTCCGTCGTCTTTCGCTTTCCGCCGTGCGTTTGAATCTGGTTGATCCTACGCCGCTATGATAGAGTGTGTCATCTTAATCAATGGCTGGTTATGGATACACCGCGCCCTCTGGCGACCCAATTTGAAGCGTACAGCCGCTGGCGGCAGCACCTCTCTGCTGCTGTCGGCGGACTTCATCAATGGCTCAAAGCGCAAAATCTGGCCGACATCCAGACTGCGCAAACGATCACGCAGATTCGTACCCGCTTGAACGAAGACAAGCTGGTGCTGGCCTTCGTTGCCGAATTCTCGCGCGGCAAATCCGAGCTGATCAACGCTGTTTTCTTCTCGGGGTACGGTCAGCGCTTGTTGCCGTCAACGGCGGGACGCACCACGATGTGCCCGACCGAGCTGTTGTACGACCCCGCGCTACAGCCGTCGTTGCGCCTGCTGCCGATCGAAACGCGGCTACAGCGCACGTCGGTCACCGATCTCAAGAATGTGCCGCAGGAATGGGTGACGGTGCCGCTGGACATCACCAACGCAGACCAGATGAGCCAGGTTCTGCAACGGGTCTCGCAAGTCAAATTCGTTCCGCTCGACCTCGCCAACCAATACGGCTTTTTCGATAACGAGAAAGACATCGCGGCAGCGATCAAGAACCATTCGGGTGAAGTCGAAATCCCGTGCTGGCGGCACGCGATCATCAACTTCCCGCATCCGATGCTGGAACAAGGGCTGATCATTCTCGACACACCGGGGCTGAACGCGATCGGCACTGAGCCTGAGCTAACCCTGTCGCTGTTGCCGAGTGCGCATGGCGTGCTTTTCATTCTGGCCGCCGACGCCGGCGTCACCAAAACCGATCTCGATGTCTGGCAACAGTATCTGGTCAGCAGCGATCCCGCCTCAAAGAGCGGCCACATCGTCGTGCTCAACAAAATCGACGGCTTGTGGGATGAACTCAAAACACCGCAGGCCGTTGAGGAGGAGCTTGCGTCGCAAGTCGAGAGCACGGCCAACATTCTCGACATTCCCGCTTCGCAAATCTTCCCGCTGTCGGCGCAAAAAGGTTTGCTCGCCAAAGTCAACGGCGACCAGGCCTTGCTGGCGCGCAGCCGTCTTCCCGAACTTGAACGGGCGCTGACCGAACGGATCATTCCGACCCGCCGCGAAATCGTCGGCGACACCACGCGCGCCGATGTGCACGCGCTGATTCTCAACGCCCGCGCCATTCTTGACACGCGCGAAGACAGCATTTCCGAGCAACTCGATCAATTGCTGACACTGCGCAACAAAAATCAGGATGTCGTGTTGCGACTGCTCGATCAGACCAAAGAGGAAAAAATCAAGTTCGAGCATGGGATGGCGCGTTACACCGCGATGCGACGCATCTTCACCAACCTGACCAACGCCTTGCTCGACGCCGCCGGCACCGAAGCGTTACGCCTCAACGCCAACCGCACCCATCTGGCGCTCGAAGCGTCCAGCCAAACCCGCAGCGTCCGTTCGGCGATCAACCATTTCTTCACCTCGATCAACGAAGACATGGCGCAAGCCGAATTCCAGGCCAAAGAAATTCACGACATGGTGTCCGCGATGTCGTCGCAGTTCTCGAAAGAATTGCGAATGAAGCCGTTCGCGCCGACGCGGTTCTCGCTCGAAAAATACAAGAAAGAACTTTCCCGTCTGCACAGCGCCTACCAGCAACGCTTTGAAGCGCTGTGGGGCAGCACCACCCGCGCCAGACTGCAACCGATGCAGCGTTTCTTTGAGGCCATTGTCACCCGCGCAAAACATATTTACGGCGTCGCCAACCGCGATGCCGAAAGCTGGCTCAAAGGCGTGATGATCCCGCTGGAAACCCAGATCCGCGAACGTCACCAACAATTGCGCAAACGCCAGGATCGGGCGCGGCAAATGTCGCTGGTCAGCAGCGAAGCGGAAGGCCACTCCCGCGAGCTGCGCGAACAATTTGCCGAAGTTCAGCGGCAACAGAATGAGCTTGATAAATTCGTCACCTACATCGACGCCCTGATGTCGCAACAGGATTTCAGCGAAGAGCCTCCGCCCTTCGACGTTGTTATACCGATGCCCAGGGAAGCGCCGCCTGTTCCGCCGCCGCCGGAAATCGATTCGGATCAATTCGATGTTGCAACCATCTGGCCGACCACCCAAAATCCGTCGGGCAAGAAACGATAAATTCTCCTGTTTTTTCAGGTCGTTTTTCTTTCAGTTCACAAGTTCACAAAAAAGGAGCTTCATCATGGATACGTTTCCTCTTTCCATCCGTTCCGGCGGCATTGCTTTGTTAACTGCGGTGTTGACCTTCTTCGCGCCCGTCGCGTTTTCTTCCGGGGCGTCATCGGAGATTCGGAGCGTTGAAGGCGCGCCGTTCATCTCGACCAAAGCCGAAGAACTGGTGATGTGGCGTTCCTCGCCGGGCGTTCGCAACACGGTCGCCGTCACCTTCATGCCGCTGCCCGAATCGGCGCTGACAAAACTTCAGGAAGAAAATAGCCAGGAGTTGAGCAATGGCCTGCGAACCAAAGCCCTTTTGATCGGCGTCAACCGTAACGCCGATACAGAAATCCGCGACGCCGCGCCCATTGTTCTGAACTGGAAAAGCATCGGTGATGGACACATCGCCCGATGGGCGGTGACCTCGCCCGACGCCAGAGGGCTGCGGGTTGCGCTGCGGCTTCGCGCATTGCCCGACAATGCCGAGATGCGTTTTTCCGGTTCCGCCGAGCCGGAGAGAATCATCGGCGTGATCAGCGGTAAAGAGGCCAACGCGTTGCGCGACGATGATAGAGTGTACTGGACACCGGTCACCGAAGGCGAAACCCAGAACATCGAAATCTGGCTGCCCTCGACCGTCAATCCGGAAGATGTCAACATTCGCCTGAACGGCGTTTCGCATCTTTTCACCTCGGCGCAGGACGGGTTTGACACCGCCCATCTCGTCAAAGCGTCCGAAGCATGTCAAATCAACGTCGTTTGCCGATCCACCTTAGGTGCCAATTTTCAAAACACTTCCACAGCCGTCGCCAAAATGACCTATACGTCCGGCGGAGGATCGTATATGTGTACAGGAACCTTGCTGAACGACACGAGCAGCTCGTTCACGCCTTATTTCTGGAGCGCCGCCCACTGTTTCACCTCCCAGACCGTCGCGAACACCCTCAACACACACTGGTTCTACGAAGCTGCCGCTTGCTCTGGCAGGACACCCGGTTCCAACTATCAGCAACGAACCGGCGGCGCGACGGTTTTGCATGCCAGGGTCGCCACAGACACGCTGCTGGTTCGCCTCAATAACGCGCCCCCCTCCGGTGTCTGGCTTGCCGGCTGGAATGCCGAGCGCTTTTCCAGCGGCAACATCACGGCCATTCACCACCCCAGTGGCGATATCAAAAAAGTCAGTTTCGGCAAGGGCGAAGGAAGAACCTGTGACACTGTTTTCTCTGGCGCCAGCGAAATAAATCGATCCACTTTAGCCGCAGTGAGCTGGCAAGAAGGCTCTACCGAAGGCGGCAGCAGCGGGTCGGGATTGTTCACCATATCATCGAACGGCGGCTACCAATTGCGTGGCGGCCTCATGGGCGGTGCGGCGAATTGCTCAAATGTGAACCGTCCTGTCGCCAACGGCAATGTCGATTGTTATTCCGGCCTCGATCAAGTCTGGAACGACATCAAACAATACCTGTCGCCCGCCACCCAACCCCAATACGGCCCCAGCCATAATTACACCGGCCAATGGCACAATCCCAACGAGTCCGGTTGGGGGCTGTCGATATTCATGGGTTTCCAGGGGCAACCACGTCTTATCTTCGCGCCCTGGTTCACTTACGATGGTTCCGGAAGACCCTCCTGGTACATCTTTCAACACGATGTCTGGTCGGCCAACGACAAGATTACAGCGAATGTTTTACGCTTTTCGGGGCCGAACTGGGGATCCACCTACCCCCGGAGCGCCACCTCCACTGTGGCGGGAACCGCGACCTTGACCTTCACGTCGGCCACAGCAGCGCGAATTGAATACAACGTCGATGGCGCAAGCCGCACCGTCAATCTCACCAAGATGCCTTGAAAAAACAGAGGCAGACCGCTTTTAAGCGGTCTGCCTCTGCGCCGTCTTTCATTTTCAGCTTTTCTGCATCGCCTCGAATTTTTTCTGTAATTCTTCGCGCGATTCCTGCCGCGACGGGTCGGTGAGGATGCAATCGACCGGGCAGACTTCCTTGCACTGCGGGTCATCGAAATGGCCGACACATTCGGTGCATTTGTCCGCATCAATCACATAAATCTCATCGCCCTGCGAAATCGCGTTGTTCGGGCATTCCGGCTCACACACATCACAATTAATGCAATCGTCGGTAATTAAAAGCGCCATTACATTTTCCTTTCTTGAACGAATGAACAAATAAAAATCTTTTTTACCACAAAGAATCGCCGTCATTGCAAGCGAAGCGGTCGCGGGGTGGATAAGCGAAGCGCAATCCACCGACAACCCAGGAGGTGGCACATCTCCCTTCGCGGCTTCACGTGAACCGCTTTTTCTTTGCGACCTATGCGCTCTTTGCCGCCCCCGTTTTTTGCGCGAACCGTTCCTGCAACTGTTCGGCCACGCGGGGATCGACAAAACGCGACACATCACCACCGAAACGCGCGATTTCACGCACCATGCTCGCCGAAATAAACATGTACTGATCGGCTGGCGTCAAAAACATCGTTTCCATTTCAGGCCACAGTTGGCGGTTCATCCCGGCCAACTGGAATTCGTATTCGAAATCGGACGCCGCGCGCAAACCCCGCAACAAAACGTGCGCGCCTTGCGCCTTCGCAAAGTCGATCAGCAACGTCGAAAAACCCACCACCTCAACATTGTGGATGTCTCCGAACAACATCTTGCCCATCGCCACCCGCTCGTCCAGCGAAAAAAACGGGCTTTTGTGTTCACTGGCCGCGACGGCAACGATCACGCGGTCGAACAGTTTCGCGCTGCGACACACAATGTCCTCGTGTCCCCGCGTAAACGGGTCGAAAGTCCCCGCATAGACGACTTTCCCCTGAGGCAATACGGCGGAGGAGGAAGTACAGCTCGACATTACGACATCTCCAAAATTTCAAACGCGACAGAATAAATGAAAAAACACCTGTCCGGCACGTCCTTGCCGGAATAATTCAAAAAAAACCGGCGGCATCAGCAAACGACCCGCTTCAGCATACAACCAACCGCCCGGTTTGAGGCGCTCGGCGCACGCCTCAAAGAGCCAGGGCCAGGGGTCGTCATCAAACGGCGGATCGAGAAAAATCACGTCGAAAACCCGCGTTTCCTGCCGCAACGCCGCTGTTGCTTCGGTACAACGTACTTCCAGTCCTGTTTCGCCCAGCAGCGCCGCATTCTCCGCCAGCGCCCGCACAACCGCCCTCTGCGCGTCCCAGGCCACGCTCAGGCGAGCGCCGCGCGACAACGCCTCCAGCGACAACGCGCCGCTTCCGGCATACGGCTCCAGCGTCGTCATTCCGGCCAAATCCTGCCCCAGCCAGTTGAACAGCGTCTCGCGCACCCGATCCGGCGTCGGCCGCACCCCCGGCAACGCCGGAAAGCGGATCACCCGACTGCGATGACGCCCGCCGACAATGCGCAGCGAGGATGATGAAGGGCCGGAGCGCGTCATGCGATCTCTCTCCGGCAAGGCTGAGGTTTAACAAAAAGTATATCGTCATTGCAACCGTGAGCGTAGCGTACCGGGAAGCGATCCAGAAGCGCTTTTCTCACGCGAAGGCGCGAAGACGCGAAGAAGAAAGCCCCCGTTTTGCCCCCTTTCCAAAGGGGGTGTCGGCGAAGCCGACGGGGGTTTGTCGCCTCTCCTGCTTGCGGGAAAGAGGGTTTTCTTTCTGCTTTCACCATCGCATTCATCAGGTTCATGGTTTTTTCTTCCATTCCAGTTTTCTAACCCCAATGTCTGCAAGCAACTGCTTCATTTGCTGTATTGCCGTTTGATTCAGAAGCGTTAACCGCTCTGCTTGCGCCAGCCCTTGATGAATGAAATGTGCGTTCAGCGCCTCCAAATTGGCCAGACAAACCAGTTGCGCTGCATTGGCTTCGTCCCGGATATTGCCTTTGCTACTTGGATTCTCGTTTCGCCACTGTTGCGCGGTTTTCCCAAACAGTGCCATATTCAGCAAGTCGGCCTCACTAGCGTAGATGATGTTGACATGTTGCGGCGTCAATTGCGGTGGAATCAGGTTAGCCTTGATGGCGTCGGTATGGATACGGTAATTGATCTTGGTCAGGTTGCGGCGAATGTCCCAGCCAAGTTGCTCACGCTCTTCTTGTTTGAGGCGCTGGAATTCCTTGATAAGATAAATTTTGAACTCGGCGCTGATCCACATGCCGAACTCGAAAGCAATGTCCTGATGGGCATACGTGCCGCCATAGCGCCCAGTCTTGGCCACTAGTCCAATAGCATTGGTCTGAGCCACCCATTCCTTGACGCTGATTTTATAATTGTTGAGGCCGGCCTGACTTTTAATTATGGCGAATCCGCCATAATTAAAATGCGGGTTGTGCACCTGCTCCCAAATGCCCAGAAACTCCACAGTGTTACGGTTGCGCAGCCAGTCAGAAATGAAGAAATCCCCATCCTTGGCCTTGATCATGTCGGTCAGGGAAATGAAGTCCATGTCATTTTCCGAATAGACCGTGATGGGCGTTCCCTTAACATCAATTTTCACCATCTTCGTTCCTCTAACTCTGAAAGAAGCCGAACAGGTACAATGCAACATTCTCGCCCATTTCGCCAACCCCCATTCTATAACCGTATCCCATGTTCGATTTTCTCAAACGCAAAAAAACGCCTGAGGTGCCCACAGCCGCGCCTCCGGCCACGCCCGCCGCGCCGACCGATGCGGGCGAGACGCCCGCGCTCCCCGCAGTGCCCACACCCCCCAAAGCCTCCTGGCGCGAACGGCTGACGGCAGGACTGACCCTGTCGCGCGACAAACTCGCCAACGCGCTCGGCAACGTCCTTTCACGGCGCACCCTCGACGACGACACACTGGAAGAACTCGAAACCGCGCTGCTCACCGCCGACACCGGCGTCGCCGCCACCGCCCACCTTCTCGCCGAACTCAAACAACGCTACGCCAAAGCCGACGCCGAGACCGATGTTAAAACAGTTTTGCGCGACGCGCTCTACGATCTGCTGCGTCCGCTGCAAACCGAAAACCGCGCCGCCGACATCAGCCCGCAAGTCGTGATGCTGGCGGGCGTCAACGGCGCCGGAAAAACCACCTCCATCGGAAAACTGACCCGCCGCTGGCAAAACGAAGGACACACCGTCCTGCTCGCCGCCGGCGACACCTTCCGCGCCGCCGCCGGAGAACAACTGTCCGTCTGGGGCGAACGCAACAACGTAACCGTCATCGCGCAGCAAGGCGGCGACCCGGCCGCCGTGATGTTCGACGCCATCCAGGCAGCGCGCGCGCGCGGCATCGACATCGTGCTGGCCGACACCGCCGGTCGTTTGCCGACCCAAACGCATTTGATGGAAGAACTGAAAAAAATCAAGCGCGTCATCGGTCGTGCGCAGGAAGGCGCACCGCACGAAGTGCTCCTCGTCCTCGACGCCAACACCGGCCAGAACGGATTGGCGCAAGTCAAAGCCTTCGACGCCGCCATCGGACTGACCGGCCTCATCGTCACCAAACTCGACGGCAGCGCCAAAGGCGGCGTCCTCGCCGCCATCGCCCGCGAACACCCGATTCCCGTCCGCTTCATCGGCGTCGGCGAAAGCATCGACGACCTGCAACCGTTCGACGCGCGGGAATTTGTCGAGGCGTTGTTGCCCTAACCAGCCCCTCTCCCGCTTGCGGGAGAGGGTGCCCCAAAGGGGCGGGAGAGGGGAAGAAAACAGGAATAAATCAGTACTCACTACCATACACACCTATAATACGCCCATGAACAAACACTCCTGCCGTGGTTTTACCTACCTTGAGCTGATGACTACCGTCAGCGTGATCGGCATTCTCGCCGCTATCGCTTTGCCCGCTTATCAGGACTACATCATCCGCGGCAGAATCGCGGAGACGTTTGTGCTGGCAGAACCGATCCAGAAAACGGTGCGAGATTACTATGATCGCTGGGGCGTTTTTCCTGCCGACAACGCCGAAGCTGGTTTGCATGCTGCCGAACATTACATCGGCAGCAATACCAAAAGCATTCTTGTGGAACGTGGCGTCATATTGATCACGTTGAACGACCGATTCCCACAACTCAACGGCCAAAAACTCCACTTGATCCCCGCTATCAACAGCGCTTCTCCGACAGCGCCGTTTGCTTGGGTTTGCGAAGGGGCGACACCGCCTGTAGGCACGACGTTCGCAGTCGAGATTCCCGAAGAGCGTCTTACGCTACCTTCTAGATCCCTTCCTGCCCCTTGCCGAAGCAATAAACCTCGCTCATGAACCTTCCCGGCACATGGCTTCGCTACAACGACCGAACCGTGCAGCGTCAAGGGCACCGCTTTGTTCTCAACTTGATCTTTTCCGGCTTGGTTATCGCACTCTTGTCTCTCACTTTAGGGAAACAGATGCCTTCCATTATCGAAAAAACACGCCTGGTTTCTACCTTGATGTCGCCTGTTTCCACAGGACGTCTCAAAGTCATCGAACACCACGCCGTGACAGGCGACTGGCTCTGGCTTGACGAAACTCAGCCCGACGAAAATCACCCGACCCATTTTATTACGTCGGCGCATATCGGGCACATCCGGCAGGGTGCTATTCACATCGAAGTTCGTAACAGGAAAGCCCCTCTCCAATCGTGGGCGGCAGCGTACAGACGCTACCAGCAAGGCGATGCTGACATTGAGGCTCACGACAAGGAAAGCCCTCCCGCGCTTCCCGAATGGTGGAGCATCCGCCCCGCCATCATGGGGAATGATGCGCCGACCGTCCTTTGGGTTTGCGGCAGCAAACCACCCCCCGAAGGCTCTCACGCGCTCGGCGAAAATTTGACCACCATACCCCCAAAAGAAAACTTCTGGCTTTGTCGATAGTATTGGCCGCTTTACTGGAAAAAGGAAACGCAAACGTGAAATCCATCAAGCCGTCCGAATGGGCGCTCTTTTATAAACTGCTCGGCAACCTGTTGGCGGCAGGATACTCGCCCATCGAAAGCTTGTCGCAATTGATGCAGGAACCTCTCTCAGAAAAGCTGAAAACACAATTACCGCCATTGTTGGCAACGCTACCGCCCACTGCTTCGCTGTCCGATTGCCTGAAACTGAAAGTATTTACGCTTGATGCAGCAACCCTTGACTTGTTTGAAAAAACAACGCGCATCGAAGAGCATATTAACCTGCTGCAAGCGATCTCGGCGCGTTATTCTCAAGCGAGCTGGATAAATCAGTTGCGTGGCAATTCTTTGTACTGGCCGATGCTTTATTTCATTGTTGGCGGCAGCACGTTTGTTTTTATCCTCTATTACCTTCTCCCGCTCTTTTCTGTGATGTATGAAAACATGGGAAGTTCGCTTCAGAAAGAAGCCTCGTTCCTGTTAGCGCTTAGACACGGGATCGTTTTTCTGCTTTTTTTGCTGATGGCGGTTTTCCTCGCCTTGCGCTTTCGTCCAAAACCATTACACGCATGGGTTGACCGACTACGACTGTTTCGTCCCTGGGGCGCCCTCAGCGAAAAAATCGCCTTGACACGCTTCACACACATGCTGCTGCTTCTTTTGTCGAAAAAAGTTACCCCTCGGCATGCGCTGATACTGGCAACCACCTCCATTGAAAATGTTGTCATCGAACGCCGCCTGCAAGACGCCTTTACCGAAGCCGCGGCTTCGCACACCTCCGACGTATCGTTTTCTATTGCCGACATTCTGAAGTCCTGCTCCCTTATTCCTGAAACTTTCATTGCTGCGTTGAACATCGCTGAAAAAACGCAAACACTTGAAGAAACCTTGCCGGAACTGACAGAAATGTCTGCCGATCTGTTATGCCGTCACACACAAACCCTGAACAACCGCATTGACATTACTTCAAAAGTCCTTGTTTTCGTTCTTATCTTCTGGGTCGCTCTTGCGGTTTACCTGCCTCTATTCTCCTTTGGAGCTCTGATATGAAATCCCGCCAAACACATCGCGGCTTCACGCTGATCGAACTGATGATCGTTATTGCCATCATCGGCATCATGGCGACATTCGCGCTCCCTTCCTATCAAGAGCGCATCATCAAAGCCCAGATTCAGGAAGGGCTGGAGATGGTCACTCCTGTCAAAAAAGCCGAAGCGGAGTACTACAGCAAACACGGACGACTTCCGGTCAACAACGCCGCTCTGGGTCTGCCTGCGCCGGATAAATTTGTCGGCAATTATGTTCGTCGTGTTGAAGTCGAAAACGGCGCCATTCACATCACCTTCGGTAATCGCATCAACCGCAACGCCAGCGACAAAACCTTGACACTGCGCCCCGCCATCGTCAAAGACGCACCCATCGTGCCGATCGCCTGGGTTTGCGCCAAAGCAAAAGTGCCCGAAGGGATGAGCGTTCACGGCAGAGATGCGACCGACCTCCCGAACCATTTTCTTCCGCTGGACTGCTTGTCGTGATGTCAGGCATCAGATATCGTAGGGCAAATAACGCCCTCACCCTACCCTCCCCCCGATCAAAATCGCTTCGCTGGCAAGCTCCCGAAGGGACGGTGCTTGCGCCTTCCAGGCTCAATCGAAATGATGATGTTCTGATTCTTGGTCTATGCCCCCTGATTTCTGTTTGACTACCTCGCCGGAATCGGAGAGAATAGCGCGCTTGGCGGGTTAGCTCAGTTGGTTAGAGCAGAGGAATCATAATCCTTGTGTCCGGGGTTCGAGTCCCTGACTCGCCACCAAAGAATCATCCAAAGCCGTCCGATAACATCCATCGGGCGGCTTTTTTCATAGGGGAAATCGAAAAACATCGTCCAACAGCGTCCAAAGCAATTTATTGACATCCAGCGAATTTGTG
>Ga0209737_10000756_pt1 | contig 24828 bp, 21 predicted proteins | sample TergutCu122P3_FD_187284 | JGI IMG/M metagenome (GOLD analysis project Ga0209737, IMG submission 187284) | Cubitermes ugandensis P3 segment gut microbial communities from Kakamega Forest, Kenya - Cu122 P3 (SPAdes) (version 2) | ecosystem: Host-associated > Arthropoda: Insects > Digestive system... | reverse complement strand
TTGAAGCCTTGGGTTTGCAGACGACGTTTGAAGCGGCTTTGCGCGTCATTCGTCCCGGCGGCATTTTGTCGAGCCTGGGCGTCTATTCAGCGGACTTGAGAATTCCCCTGGATGCCTATGGGGCGGGTTTGGCGGAGAAGCAGATTATGTCTTCGCTGTGCCCAGGGGGCAAAGAGCGCATGCGCCGCCTGCTGGATGTTGTCGCCTCCAAGCGCGTGGACCTCTCCGCGCTGGTGACGCATACGCGCAAGCTCGACGACATTGTCGAAGCCTATGACTTGTTCGCCAACCAGCGCGACGGTGTGTTGAAAATTGCCATCAAGCCCTAAACCGGTCCAAGTCTTCGCGCAGTGCCGGAAACAACCCTTTTCTCACCGCCTGGATTTCCGGGCGGTTTTTTTTGTCTTTTGAAGGCTTGGCCGCGGTTTTGGGGAGGCAGCCCACACTTAGGCAAATGTAAGCCTTATCTCTTCTTGTTGTTTGAAGAGGTTGTTGTTGCAGTGGGCTATACTATCTGTATAAAGCTGGGGAGCTTCAAAAGTGTGCTCTTTGGTTTGGCGGAGGTGTTTCAAGAGAAAAAGAGGCCAAACCTGCAGAAAGCGGTGGAGGCGAAAGAAGCTATCTGTTGACAAAATTTGCAGTATGAGCGAGCACAGGACGTAGAGTTGAAAGAGAGCCAGCTGTTTATATGCACATGTGTGCAGGAGGAGTGAAGGCATGTCTGGTGAAACCAGAAATATGAGTTTTACGAACATTAAAGTATTTTCCACCACGTTGGCCCGAGACCGCGAGATGATGGGAGAAAACATCAGCCGCTGGATAAAGGAAAACCCCAACGTCGAAATTGTAGACAGAGTGGTGACGCAGTCCTCGGACAAAGAGTTTCACTGCCTCAGCATCACCCTGTTCTATCGCTTCAAATAAATGCTAGGGATGCTTCCCCGACGAGGCGCCGCAGTCACTTTGGCTGTGAGTGCCTTTGCTCTGTCCATTGCAGGGTGGTTGGCCTTGCAATGGGCGGGGTTCAATCCCTATCTCGTGCCGGCGGAGGTTTTTCTCAAGGGTGCTTTTTGGCAGCCTCTGAGTTGGCTGTGGCTCAGCATAGGGTCCCTTCGGGTTTTGCTGTCGTCATTCCTCATTTGGGTTTTGGGCGCGCAGCTGGAGTCGTCTTGGGGGCGGCCCAAATTCTGGCGTTTTTGCGTGCTGGTGCCACTGCTGGCGGGGCTGTTGAGTTTGCTGGTGTCTTTGGCCTGGCCCGCTTTGCAGCTGGAGCGTTTTGAGGGCGGCAGTGTGCTAACCACCGCCTTGTGGGTGGCCCTGGGTGTGGAGATAGGGAAGCGTCGCTTGAGGTTTTTTGGTTTTTCTCTGACGGGCCACACCTTCGCGGCCCTGGGAGCATTGTTTGTTGCCCTGGAAGCCATTTTCAAGTCCATAGTCCTCATTGTGCCGACTTTGCTGGGTCTGCTCTTGTGCCTGCTATGGGTGCACTGGCGACTTCCCGCCAGGCTGCGGGAGCGCTACGGCTCTTGGCGGCTCAAATCCAAACTCAACCTGCGCCGCAAGCACCTGAAAGTACTCCCGGGCGACGAGCGCACCCCCGGGGAGGCTCCCCCAAAAAACTCCAAGCACTACCTAAACTAGACCGGTTCTAAGTTGAGTTGATCTGCCCTTACCGCCGCCCCTGCGAAAGCTTCGGGTCCAGACTGTGGGCAACTTCCCGTCGCCCCCGCGAAAGCTTCGGGTCCAGAAGTGCAGTCGGAAAACCATTGACTTTATTTCCTTTAACCCCGCAGCTCTGGCCCGCTGCTTTTCTTGGAGACTCCAACGAAACTGCGGTCGGGAGCCTCGAAGCCGGGGAACGGGCGGAAGGTTTCCGCCCCTACATTCTCTGGACAAACGCCTATAGAAATGTGTAGGGGCGGCCATTTGCCGCCCGCGCTGCAGCCTTCAACCACCAGAAGACAAAAATCCTCATGGAGGGCCCCCCCCTGGGGGTGTCTCTCAACTGGCTTAGCCAGGAACATCCTGGCTGATTTCCAGAACAGCCAGGCGGTTGATATAAAGACAGGCGGTGGGGGATTTTTCCTGGGTAGGAATGAGGAAGAACCCGGCGGCGTTTTCCTGGGGGTTTAACAATTGGCCATTGACGCATCGGCCGTCATTAAAAACCACCTTACAGGGGGGCTCTGTTGCAGGCAGCGGGAAGAAGGGCCCCTCTCCCTCCTGAGGTTTCAGGAAATAGACGGCTTTAATGTGCTGGACGGCAATATGCTCCGTCTCCTCCGGTGTATGCAGGGGGACACTGGGCAAGCTCAAATCCACATCCTGGAAGGCCCCGCGTTTGACCGTCCCGTTCATGGTATAGAGGACGACTTCATAAAACCCTGGGAGTTGGAAGTCGGCGGAGGCCAAGGGCCATTGGGTATCCGCGGCGTCATAGAAGATGGCCGGCGAAAGCAGCGAAGAAGAGTCAGCAAGCACCGGAGGAATGGCAGGCGGGAAGCTTTTTGCCGGCGCGGCCTGGAGGTTATAGACATCCACCGATGGGGCAGGCTCCTCTTTTTCGTCGGGAGGAAGCTCATCTTCCAGGAGGATAATTTCCTCCGAGTCTTCTTCCGCAGAATCCAGGAACCAGAGGTTGCTTTGCAATGCGGGAGGCGAATGTTGATGAGAGCTGAGGGCGAGGGCGCTGTCTGAAGGTGTGTCCGTATTGGCAGCAAACAGGCTCAGGCTGCTTGGGTGAAATGCATCCGCGTTGTCTGAAAAGAAGTCCGCGTTGTTGGCGAACAAGTCTTCGCTGTTTGCAAACAGGGTTGTGCTGGCTTCCTCAGGAGAGTGTCCGTAGGAAGAAAGCGGGGCAAAGAGCGGCTGCGCGGGCGCACCGAAGCTTCCTAGGGGCGTAGGTTGTTGAAAGGCATTCTGGAAGGAGAGCTCATTCAAAACAGCCACGGACTCTTCGAAGGGGTTTTGCGAGACATGCTCAACGGAGAGGGAGGCCTCCGGGGACCACAGCTCATCGACGAAGAACAAGGGGGCATCATCCGGGGAGAAGAACCCCGTAGGGGGCGAAGCCGCCACCTCCTTGTCCGGGAGAAGAGGAGAAGGTGGCAGAAGCTCCACCGCAGGAGGCAGCTGATAAAGCTCGGCGGCTTTTTGCCAGGAGGCAAAATGGTCCGTGGGATAGAGGGGCTCCGGAGGATGCGCCTGGCCCTGGTCATCTGTCCTTGCCCAAAGCTGCGCAAAGGAGCTTTCAGTGCTGGGGTTGGGGGCAGACGCCGAAGAAGCCTCTGCGGGGATAAGAGAGGTGGCATGGCCCAGGAGCGGCTCTGAGCCATCAGCAAAGCCTGCAAACAAGCTGCCAGTTATGTGCGGATCGTCGAGGTCCAGAAGGGAGCTGTCACCAAAGGGCGTTGAGTCGCCCGGTAGCGCATCATCCATCGCCGACTCAGAACGGGGGGGTGGCGTTTTTGTTTCCATCATAAGGCAACTCAAACCGTCGTTTCAACATAGCATAAGGGCGGTTGTAGGTACAATCGTTTGGGACGAAGATGAACCACGGAGCAAATTCTTGTGCGGGTATGTTCTAGAATTGTCGCACGAAAGCAACCCTTTCTTCGCGAGCGACACCGTGAATATACAGAGGGCTTTCAAAATTGCCAGTTATGAGTTGTTTTCGCTCAAAACATGTGCTAAAGGTAGGAGCTATATTTCGTGGATGGTGCTTGCCTTGAAAAAGGAAAAAGCCAAGGAGGGAGTACATGTTGGGCAGAGAGAGCGGTGAGGAAAAGAGGATGGAGAACGAAGCTCAAGGCGAGGAGGGAAGCAGCAAGCAAGCGGTGAAGCAAAGCCTCTTGGGTTTAGCGAAGCGGGTCCGGATTTTGCGGGAGAGCCTTGGAATTACTCAGGATGAGCTTGCAAGTCGTTGTGGCATTACCATTGGTTTTGTCTCCTTGTTGGAGCGGGGGGAGCGCAGCCCCAGCTATGAGACTTTGTGGCGGATTTCCAATGCTTTAGAAGTTCCCATTGCGGAGTTGTTTTTCGAAGATGGGTTGGGCAAAAAAGAAGCCTACGCTTTGGACAGGCTGCTTAGGTTTGCCAAAATGGGAGACCTCGACTCCGAGCAAGTCGAGCGCTTCATTGCCGTAGGCCATGCCATGTTTGGCCTTTATCCCGACAGTCACTGCAAGTCAGACAGCGGCATTTGCGGATTTGAAGGTTGCGAGCAGAAGATACTGGCGCGGGGGCTTTGCTCCTCCCATTACCATAAGTCTCGGCGTTCCTGAGGTTTTTTCAGCCCTTGCGTACGGGAGTGGCCCTCTGCCGCCCATGCTGCCTGCCGCGAGGCCGTGGGCTTACATCCGTTCTAGACCGGTTTTGAGCTGAGGAGCTGTTGACGCCAAGCAGCAGCGCTGATATTGCAAACCATTATCAGCATGAGCCCCCAAGCGCCTCCGCAGAACGCCTCTTTCGAGCATTTTTCAGTCCCCCCACCTTCTGAGGCGCCTAGGCTGGCTGGCGTCCCCCTCAAAACCCTCTGGGTTGTGGGTAACCCTAATGTGGGCAAGAGTGTGCTTTTCAACGCGTTTACGGGGCGCTATGCCCTGGTGTCCAACTACCCGGGGACGACGGTGGAGCTGATGCAGGGGAGGGCGCCGCCGCAAAGCCCGCTGGCCTGCTTTGCCAACATTGTGGACACTCCCGGCATGTACGCGCTGTGTCCGCTGACCCAGGAGGAGCGCGTTACCCAGCACATGCTGCTGGGCGGAGGCGAGGGCCTGCTCCTGCATGTGGTGGAGGCCAAAAACCTACACCGGGCTTTGGCGCTGACGCTGCAGCTGCTGGAGTTGCAAAAACCCATGGTACTGGCCCTTAACCTCTATGACGAGGCCCTGGCCGAGGGCATGGAGATAGACGCCCAGGCCCTCTCCCGGCGCTTGGGCATTGAGGCCCTCTGCACCGTCGCCACCCGGAAGGAGGGGCTCGCCCCCCTGTGCAAAACCCTGGAGGAAGCCTGCAAAGCCCAAGGCGGGCTGGCCTCCCCCGAGGGCGGGCAGGTGCCCCCGGGGAGGGGGCAGGAGGAGCCCTTCTCCCTTCGCTACCCCGGGGAGGTGGAGGAGGCCCTGGCTTGCCTTGAGCCCCTCTTGTCGCCGGTTTTTGGCCCCCAAAGCCGGGCGCTGGCTTTGCTGCTCCTCCAGGGGGACGCCCCCCTCTTGGGCCGCCTCTTGGGGGAGTTTCCTGCCCTCGCTGCCGCCCTCCAGGGGCCGCTGGAAGACATCCGCTTGCGCCTGGATACCAAAACGGCGCTTTTGCACATTGCCAGCGCGCGCTACGAGGCCGCCTTCGCCCTTGCCGAGGCCTGCATCCGCCCCCTGCCCAAAACCCGTAGCGGCTTCTGGGAAGCCTTAAGCCGCGTAGCCATCGCCCCCGCCACCGGTATTCCGCTTCTGCTGCTTGCCCTCTACCTGGGCCTCTATCAATTCGTCGGCGTCTTCGGCGCGGGGGTGCTGGTGGACTTCCTGGAGGGCAGGCTGTTCGGGGAGTTTTTGCTGCCGCCTTTCCAGGCTTTGCTTTCGCGCCTGCTTCCCGGAGAAGAGGGCGGGGCCGCCTACTGGGCCAGAGAGCTTTTCGGCGGGGACTACGGCCTTGTCAGCCTGGGCCTCAAATATTCCCTGGCGGTTATTTTGCCCATTGTGGCTTCCTTCTTCTTCTTCTTCTCGCTGCTTGAGGACAGCGGCTATTTCCCGCGCCTTGCCCTGCTGGCTGACCGCGCCTTCAAGTGGGTGGGCCTCAATGGCCGCGCCATTATTCCGCTGGTACTGGGGGTGGGCTGCGGCACCATGGCGACGCTGGTGACGCGCATCCAGGAGACGAAGCGGGAGAGGCTGATTACCATTGTCCTTTTGGCGCTGGCGGTGCCCTGCTCCGCCCAGTATGGCATCATCTCCACCTTGCTTGTGCCTGAGGGTGGCGCCTTCGCCTTCCCTGCTGCCTTCCTCTTGTGGCTGGGCATTGTCGTCTTCTTCTTTGTCCTTACCGGGGTGCTGCTTTCGCGCCTCCTTCCGGGGGAGGCCGCCTCCTTTTATATGGAGCTTCCCCCCATGCGCCTTCCTTTGCTTAAAAATGTCCTCACCAAAACCGCCGCCCGCCTGCGTTGGTACTTCTGGGAGGTACTCCCCATTTTCCTCCTGGCCAGCTTCCTCATTTGGGTGGGGCGCCTTACGGGCCTCTTTGGCCTGCTCATCTCCGCCCTGGCCCCCGCGGCCCGGGTTTTGGGCCTTCCTCCCCAGGCCGTCGAGGTGTTTTTGTTTGGCTTCTTCCGCCGGGACTTTGGCGCGGCGGGCCTTCATTCCATGGCCCAAAGCCTAAGCGGCGCCCAAATTCTCGTCGCCTGCGTAACGCTGACGCTTTTCCTTCCGTGCATTGCGCAGTTTTTGATGATGAAGCGGGAGAGGGGCTGGCCTACCGCCCTAGGGGTGGGCCTCTTTGTAGCAGCCACAGCCCTGGGGGCAGGGGCGCTGACCAGCAACCTGCTGGAGTGGACGGGGGTGGCGCTGTGAAGGAGGCCCCCGTGGAAGTGGTATGCCCCTTTTGCGGGGGCCGTTTCCCCCCCGCGCAGGCCCTGGGGGTATGCGCCCCCTGCGGAGGCTGCAGCCCGGGGAAAAACTGCCCCCTGGCATGTCCGCGCTGCGGCTATAGCGTATTTGCTCCCTCCGCTGTACCCCCCGCTGCCGCCACCGGGGAGGGGGGGGCGCTCCCTCTGGGCCGCCTCCCTCTGCGCCAAAGCGCGCGCGTGGTTTCCCTTGAGGCCGACGAGAGCAGCCTGCGCAAGCTGCTGACTTTGGGGATACTGCCGGGCACGCTGCTGGAATTGGAGCGCCGCCGTCCTTGCTATGTTTGCAAAGTCGGCCGGGCACGCCTGGCTTTTGATGAGAAGCTGGCCGCTTGCATTTGGGTTGTTGGCTTGCCACCTGCGGCTGCCTCGCTGGCGCCCCGCGAAGACGGACAAGCGGGGGGCGAAAACCCATAACGGGCAGCCGGAAATTGGACTTTGCGCCTAAGGTGGGAGAAAAAAGGCGCGCATGGGAGAGTTGATAGACTTGACGTTGTTGCAGGAAGCCAGACGTTTGCTGAAGGCGCGGTTGGAAACCGACGGCCTGGATTCTTTTTTGTCGCGAGGGGGCAAGCGGTGGTTCCAAATTGAGCCCCAGAGGGTGGAGGAGATTCTGCGCTGCGCGGCAAGCGGTACGCCGAGGGAGCCGTCGGAAAAGGCGCTGGAGTGGGCGCGCCGCGAGGTACGCAGGGAGTTGATTCGCCGCGTGGCCTGCGCCATGGTACATACCGGGTTTTAAGGCCGGCCATGCCCCGCTTCTCCCGCCGCAGCGCCTTTGACGACACACCCAACCGCTGGACGCTGGCCCTGGAGAAAGCCCGCCGCCGCCGCGGCCACCGCCGCCCTCTGCTGGAGTTGACGTATACCAACCCCTCCCTCGTGGGGTTGAGCCCCCGGGTGAGGCTTTTGGACTTGGCCTCCTACGCCCCCAAGGCCCAGGGCCTGGACGCTACACGCAAAGCCCTGGCCAAGGCCCTTGGGCAGCCTGCGCTTTTTGAGCAGCTGTGTTTGACAAGCGGCAGCAGCGAGGCGCTGGGGGTGGCGCTGAAAATTCTCGCGGACGCCGAAGACGAGGTGGTAGTGGGAATGCCAGGCTACCCTTTGGTGGAGACGCTGGCGGGTTTTGAGGGCCTTGGCTGCGTGGGTTTGCCTTTGCGCCTGGAAGATGGCGCCTTTCGCTGGGATGTGCCTTTGCTGAAGGAGCGGCTGACGGCGCGCACGCGGGCGGTGGTGGTGACAAGCCCGCAGGTACCGACGGGGAGTTGTCTCCTGCCCGAGGAGGTGAGGGCCCTGGAGGATTTTTGCGCCCAGAGGGGCCTGGCCCTCATTGTAGACCAGGTATTCGCCCTCAAGCAGCACTGCCTGGCCGGCCACCCCTGGAAGTGCCTGACGTTTTTGTTGGGCGGGCTTTCAAAGTGGCTGGGTTTGCCGCAGCACAAGCTGGCCTGGACATGGGTGTTGGGCCCTGGGCCCCTGGTACAAGAAGCGCTTTCCCGCTGGCTTTGGGTAGCCGACGCCTATTTGTGTTTGTCCACGCCCGTGCAAGAGGCCTTGCCCGGCTGGCTGCCCTTGGCAGAAAGTTTTCAGTCACGCCTGGAGGCGCGTTGCCAAAACAACCATGCCTGTTTGAGGAGGCTTCGTCCGGAAGGGGCGGCCTGGGACGTAGCCCCGAGGGAGGCAGGCTGGATGGCGGCCCTGAGGGTACCCACCCAGGACGAAGAGGGCCTGGCCCTGCGCCTCCTCGAAGAAGCCGACGTCGCAGTATGGCCCGGCTATTTTTTCGACATCCCGGTGGCGGGTTTTTGGGTGCTGTCCTTGCTTTCCGAGGAGGCGGCCTTCAAGGAGGCGGCCTCCCGCCTTGCGCGGTTTCTAAATGGTCTTTTTGGCCTCAGCTGAACGCACGTCGAGCCTGCTTGCCTTCCTTTAAAACACCAACGCAACTGCGAGACGTTCCCAGCGCCCGCTGCTTCTCTTCGAGACTCCAACGCAACTGCGCGTCGGGAGCCTCCGGTTTCGCTCAGCTCACACACTTGAGTGCGCTCCCCTCCCGTCACCTTGCCCCTTCGTCCACCTGAGGCCAAAAATCCTCATTTAGAGGTGCCCTCTAGACTGTTTTTGGGTTGATTGAGTCTTTTTTTCTCGTCGCCCCCGCGAAAGCGGGGGTCCAGAGCTGCGTGGTTAAGTTCAATAAAGTCAATAGGGGTTCGACTGCACTCCTGGACCCCTGCTTTCGCAGGGGCGACGGGAAGGGCAGATCAACTCAACTTAGAAACGGTCTCGACCAGTTTCAATTGAGCTCGCTTCGCTCGCCCAAGTGGAAGCGGTCACCCCGCCAGCGCTTGCGCTCCTGAGACAATCTCCACCAACTCCCGGGTAATCGCAGCCTGCCGCGTACGGTTATAAAAGAGCGAGAGTTTGTCGAGCATTTCGCCTGCGTTGTTGGTAGCGCTTTCCATGGCCGTCATACGGGCGCCATGCTCAGAGGCGACGCTCTCAAGCAAGGCGCGGTAGAGGCGCACCGACAATGCGCGCGGAACCAGATGGTTGAGCACTTCCTGGCGCGAAGGCTCATAGAGCGGGTCCATGGTGCTGCTGTCTGGTGTTTCCGCCGTTGTTTCCACCGTGGGCGGCTCAAAAGGCAAAAGCTGTACCATGCGGACTTTCTGGCTGATGGCAGAGACGAATTCGTTGAAACAAACAAAGACGGCGTCCACCTCTTTGTCCAAAAAGCGCTGCATAACTTCTGCGGCAATTTCCTGCGCGGCGGCATGGCTGACATTCGACATGAGGCCGGGATAGTCCTTGCAAATGGGTGTTCCGCGGTTTTTGAAAAACTCATTGCCTTTGCGACCCAGGGTAAACAACAGCACCTCCTGCTGCTCCTGTTGCTCCTTGAGAAAACGCAACACCCTCCGGGAAATGCTGTGGTTAAAACCACCGGCCAAACCTCTGTCCGAAGTAACGGCAAAAACCGCAACGCGTTTTTTGTCAGGCCTGGATTCCAGCAAGGGGTGTCCCAAAGCCTGTGCGCCCGAGCGCCCTAAAATGCCGGCAACCATGTTGTCCAATGTTCGCGCGTAGGGGCGTGCAGCGACAGCCGCGTCCTGAGCTCTGCGCAGTTTGGCGGCAGCCACCATTTTCATGGCCTTGGTGATTTGTCGGGTGTTTTTGACAGAGCGGATACGTTTTCGAATGTCGCGAAGGGAAGCCATGGCGGCAGGCAACCTAGCGATGAACACCCCCTGCGTCAACCTTGCTTCGAAAAAACGCTCTTTCCCCTTCTTTTTATGTTGAAGTCCGGGAGGGCCGGGTTTGGATGAAAACAAAGGGAAAGCCCGGAGGGGGTCATCCAAAATAAACAGCGAATACAACCTGTTGCTTCGAAAAGCCAGCCTTATATTTTCATTTCAGAAGATGGAGGAATACGGAAAGTTTTTTCTTTCGTTTGTCAACAAGAATGTGCGTTTTGTAGTCAAACAAGAGCTTTGCTTGACAGCATTCTCAAAAGACATAGTCTGCGCAAATAGAGCTTTGTAGGACATTCCCGAAAGCTTGGTTTGAGCTCAAGGGTTTTTTTGATTCGCATTTTTTGGAGGTATCGCTGCAATGAATTTGGCGAACATAGGGATGCTTTTCGCTCAGGTTGAGAATAGAACCCTCTTTCAGGAGTTTGCTTGGCGCATAGAATCAGGGGGGTGGGATCTCGTCCCCATTTTTGCCTGTTTGATTGTGGTGATTTTCATCATGCTGGAGCGAGGCATCGCGCTTTATACCCGCTTTAACATCAACAAGGATGCTTTCTTGCGAGGGCTCCGAAAACACCTCTATGCAGGCGATCTGGACAAAGCCATCCACTATGTCACAGGGCAAAAAGCGACGCCGTTGACGGCCGTCGTCAAAGCCGGGCTTTTGAATGTTCCACGCGGGGAAGAGGATGTTCAAGCCGCGCTGGATGAAGCGGCTTTGCGTGAGATGCCCAAGGTGGAGGCCCGCAGCGCCTATTTGGCCATGCTTGCCAACGCCGCCATGTTGCTGGGTTTGCTGGGGACCGTGAGCGGTTTGATTGGTGCTTTCCGTGCGGTGGCAGGGGCCGCTGCTCAGGAGAGGGCCACCTATTTGGCCGCAGAAATCTCCAAAGCGATGAACTGCACCTATTTCGGACTGGCCGTGGCCATTCCCGCGCTGATTGCCTTTTCAGCGTATATGGGACGGACACAGGCGTTGATTAACGACATCAACGAGACTTCTGTTGCCGTGTTGAACCTCGTCGTGAACAACAAAGAGAAATTCAAAAACACCAACGTTCAAAATTACGCCGACGACTAGTCAATTGCGGGCGAGAGCTCAGGAGCTTTTATGTCAGATGGATTGGACACAGGATTTGCCATTCGCGGCCGCAAGCGCAAGCCGTTGGATGCGACCATCAACCTCGTCCCCTTCATTGACTTGATGGCCATTGCCATTACGTTTTTGATTATGACGGCTGTGTGGACACAAATTGGCCGTTTGCCGGTAGCGCAAATGGGCGATGACATGGAAAGCACGGCAGATCCACTGGAGAGGGAGAAGACGCCGGTGCACATGCTGATTGCGGAGAACCGGGTGGAGATTACGGTGGGGCTCGGCGCCCATCCCAAAGTCATTGAGTTAAGGCGCAACGACAAAGGACAGCTCCGGGTGGAAGAGATGAAGACCACCTTCGAGGAAATCAGCCGCCTCTTTCCGGACCAGAACGACTTGACATTGCATCCGGAAGACAGTGTCAAGTACCTTGATTTGGTCCGGATTGTGGATACGGCAGTGGGGGCCAATCTCACGGCCATTTCAATCGCCCCTGTTTCTTCCTGAGGAAAACAATGCCCATTCAAGCTCCAGGAAAACGCTACGGCAAACGACTTGCCAAATCACGTGTTTTTGGCAAGTCCGACATGCGGATGAGCAGGCCCTCCAATGTGGACCTCTTTTTGACGCCTCTGGTGGACATGTTCATCATCGTCGTGTTGTTTTTGATGGCGAACTTTTCTGCAACAGGGGAAGTCCTGTCCATGCGGCCTGACATTAAGTTACCGGAGGCTGCCTTCCCGCTGGAAATGCAGGAGACGGATGTGCCTGCCGTTATTATTTCTCCCACCGTTGTGATGTTTGAAACCAAAGCCGTGGCAGACACTAAGGAATTGGAACGTCACGACGCTGACTTCAGCATTCTTTTGCTCAAAGCGGAGCTCGAAACCCAACGCAAAGGACTCGAAGCGCGCCTGGGTGTCGCAGGCATCCAAGGGGGAGACAACATGGCCGACATCAACATTCAGGCGGACCAAAACATTCCTTTCTCCGTCATCAAACGCGTCATGTACACCTGCGCCGAAGCCGGATACCACAACATCAACTTCGCCGTCTTGTCTGAGCAAGACCGCTCCGAACCCAGCCCCGCCGGAGCTTCTTAGGCAAAGCCCTCTTCCAGACAGCCTTTGGGTTGGCGAGAGGCCTTCGCCCGGCCGTCCTCTTGCAACCCCCAGACGGGCTAGACCGTTTTCAGCCGGGGGGGCTTTCCGCCCTCCTTCGTTTTTCCGGTGTTAAGCCGCTCTAAGGCGGCTTTCCAGGAGCAAGGCGACAGCAACCCAGCGCTAGGGACGTTTGCTGCAGTGTTGCCTCCGGCTTCTTAGAATGACGGCGGGGGCGCAGCAGAGGCGGAGGGTGCCCCAAGCGCAGGGGCGGGGGCGTTTTAAATGGGCAGGGGCGGGCGCTGGAAATGTCTCGCCGTTTTGCCGGCGTTTTGGAGGGAGGTGGGCGAGCTTCACATGCTTATACCTGCAATGCACTACAGGCGCTGGCAGGGAAATGTAGGGGCGGAACCCGCCACCCTCCGGGTGTCCTGTTCCGCCGCAAATATCTGTTGTTGCTGCCGAATTCTGCTTCTCCTCCATTGGGCGCACACTCGCTTCCATCCAAAATGCGATAAAGCGGGGGCTTGGGGTTTTGTATACGCGCCACTTCGGGGCGTGCTAAACAAGCCCCATGTTTTCTTTGCATGTTGCTGCCGTCGCTTGTCCCGCCACCTTGGGTGGTTTTGAGCACAACCTTCAGAAGCTTTTTGCCTGTCTCGAAAGCGCTCATGCTTCCAAAGTGGACGTGGTGGTATTGCCCCTGGGGGTGCTGGGGGGAGTCCCCGTAGGGGGCCTTGCGCATATGGCCTCGTTTGTGGAGGCGGAAGCAGAAGCCCTGGCCAAGCTGGCGGAGGCGACGCGGCAATGGCGTTCGGTTTGCGTCCTGGGGGTACGCATTGTACACGGGGGTGTTTTGCGCAATGCGGTGGCCGTTTGCGCCGCCGGACACATTTGGGGGTTGATTCCACAAACCACGCCGGGGCCCTGGCCTGAGCTGGAGGAGGGCATTCAGACGGACCTCCCCAGCCACCATATGACGACGTGGACGCCCCCCTCTTTGCGGCGAGGCAAAGGCTCCATCGCCTTTGCTGCCTCTTCTGTGCCTATGGGCCCTCTCCTCTTCCGCCTGGGCGCCTGGAATTTGCTTTTTGGCATTAATGACGTGCAGACGCTGGCGCCCACCGGGCAAGGCATGGTGTTTCAGGGTTTGTGTCAGGCCCTCCCCTGGTGTTTTGATGTGGAGTGCCCTTGCCCCTGGTACGTGGATGCGGATTGTACCTGGCGCCTGGCTTCCCGCAAAAAAGTGGAGCCCGGTTTTGACTTTGCGTTTGCGCGCGCCAATTTGTGCGGCGGCGGCGGCGAGTGGCTGTTTGCCGGCAAAGCCGCTCTCGCTCAGCGCGGCCATTGCGCCTCGACGCCACTCCTGAAGCCCGGTGTCATTCAAGGCCTGTTGTTGGGTGAGCCCAGCGGCCCCCCTTACCCTACGGCGGCCTGGGTAGAGCTTCCCTTTGAGCCGCAGGAGGTGGCCCCCTCTTTCCATATGGCCCCGGAGGTTTCCTCCAGGCCCCAGGGCGTCCGCATTGAAAACATTCAGCTGGAAGCGGGGGCCGCCTGGGAGAGGGCCTTGCCCTTTGGCTTTGAGTGGGCGCCGGCCCACCCGCCGCCTGGGCAAGAGCAGCTCAACTCCGGGCAGAAGCCCCCCCCCGGGGGCGAAGGAGGCCCAGCCGAAGCGATGGATTTGCTGTGGGAGGCTTTGGCGGCAGGGCTTGGCGAATACATAGAGGCGGCGGGCTGTTTCCAGCGCGTAGGCCTTGGGCTTTCCGGGGGAAGAGACTCCGCCCTGGGTTTGCTGGTGGCCTGGCGCTGGGCCAAGGCCAAAGGGGGGGACCTGCGCCACCTGGTATACGCTTTTTCTATGCCTTCGGCGCACTCCTCCGCCCAAACCCGCAAGGCCGCGCAAACCCTGGCCCAGGAGTTGGGCGTTTCCTTCGCGGAGCATTCCATTGAAGAGGCCTGCGCGCATGCGCTTGAGGCGGCAGAGCGCATGCTGGGGCACAAGGCCAACGAGGTGACAAGGCAAAACATTCAGGCGCGCATTCGCGCCATGCACCTGTGGAATTGGGCCAACAGCGCACAGGCTTTGTTTTTGCAGACGGGAAACCACAGCGAGAAGGCGGTGGGCTATACCACTTTGGGCGGGGACTTGTCGGGCGGTTTTTCTCCGTTGTCGGACTTGCCCAAAACCTGGGTTATCCGCCTGCTAGGCCACATTCAAACCCGTATGCCCCTGGAGGGGCTGAAGCAGGTGCTGTCCATGCCGGCCAGTCCCGAGTTGGCAGCGGGGCAGACGACGGAGGCGGAGCTTATGCCCTTTGAGCGCCTGGATGTACTTTTGGAGGGTCTGCTGGGCGAGGGCCTAAGCGGGGAGGAGCTGGTGCTTTTCGCGAAGAAGCGTTTCCCCGAAGCGGGGGAGACCTTCTCCCAGGAAGCCCAGAAGGTGGAGCAACGCGTGTTTTTAAACCAGCACAAGTGGCGCCAAGCCCCCCCGGGCCTTCGCCTCTATTCCAAAAGCCTCCGCCGCTTCCGCTGGCCTTTGGGGTTTAATAAACCTCAATAGCGAAGGGGTGCTGAATGTTGGCGCCCGCGCGCAAAAAGGCCGCCGCATCCAAGTCAAAGCCTTCCTGGGGTGCAGAAAGCGGCCCCGAGGAGATTACCCACAAAGCGCGGTAAAGGCCCAGTTGCTCCAGGGGGATTTGAGCCTTCAGCACATTGTCGACTTGTTGACACAGCTCCCCGGGTGTTTCCTGGGAGCAGGAGAAAACCAGGCGGTTTTGCAAGTAGACAAAGAGGGCCGCCTGCGAAGCCGGAGGCACCTGCGCCTTTATATGGATGTGGTTGCCCAGCTTGGCGCTGTCCATGCTGCGAACGTGTGAAGAGGTGGCGTCCCTAAGGCTCCACTCAAAAGCCAGCGGGGCCGAAGTTTCCGTTGTGGCGCTCTTGTGCATGTCCATTGAAAAGAAACCCACCCCCAGGAGGGCGGCAGCGGTGGCTACCCCCCCCAGCACCCAGCGGTATGACTGCAGGAGCCTTTGCCACCTCTCCCGGAATGAAAGCTCCGGCTGCTTTGGCGCTGGCGTGGCAGTGGCTTGTGCTGGCCCGATGGCGCGCCAGACGTTTTCTTTCCACCCCGCAGGCATACAGACAGGAGGGTGGCGCTGCTGGAAAAGCTGAAAGAGGCTCTCATAACTCTTTTGAGCTTGCTGACAGTCTTTGCACGCTTGCAGGTGCTTGTTGAATTCTTCTGAAAGCGTTTCTGCTTCCAGGCCCTCTTCTTCGAAACGATGGCAGGTGCTCATGACGCCCTTCCCCCTTTGGATTCTATGCATTGTTTAAGTTTAGGCAAAATGCGCGTGACACGCACCCTTAGGGCCACTGTTGTGCTCCCGAGCATTTTGGAAATTTGTTCATAAGGCAGGTTTTCGCGAAAACGCAGCATAAGGGTGTTCAGTATGCTGTCGTCTTTGGTTTTCAGGCGAAGCTCGTCCAGGCATTGCTCCAGAGCCCGCAGCATTTGTTGTTTGTGGATGAGTTGGTCAGCCAGGGGCGTAACATCTGCCACGTCCGTAGAGTCATCAATTTGCACCGAGACTCTTTCTCTGCGCCGTATGGTGCGCAAATGGTCTACCGCGCGGTTTCGCGCAATGGTAAGCAGCCACATGTAGAAAGAAAGTCTCTTTTCAAAACCCGGCAAGTTGTTGAAGGCCTGTACGAAGGTGGTTTGCAAAATGTCCGCGGCGGTGTTGGTGTCGTGCAGCATGTTACAGCAAAAGGAATAAATGGAAGGGCCATAGGCCTCCATCAAAAGCTCCAACGCCTGGCGGCATTCGCCCTCCTGAAGGAGTTGTTGGCATTGCTCTTCGACAGCGCTGTCAGAGATTTTGGAAAAAGAACCCGACATGTCTTCAAGCGTTACCTCAAAAGCATAGGGCTGGCGACATTTAAGGTGAAGGAAGCCGCCGGGCCCACCTCCAGGGCCTGCGTTTGGGGGCTCCAAAGCCCCTAAAGCCCCGACTTTGAAGGGGCTTGACAACATTGTTTTCTCTTCATGGGTTTGCATGATATAGGTTAGGCGATTGAAAAGACCAAACGTTACACGCGCACGCCTTCAAAGTGTGGGGTTGCCGGCTTTGCTCGGGTTGCTTTGGGGTGCCATGGCCTGCTCTGTTGAGAAGCGCTGCGAAAAAGCCTTTGCAAAAGAGGATTTTTTGCAGGCGGCCCCCTTGTGCGAAAAAGCCCACCGCCAAAGCGACAAAATGCGCCCTTTGGCTTTGGCCGCAGAAAGCCACTCTCAGCTTTCAAACCTCAATGAAGTTGAGCGCTTGTGCGCACTTTTGCTGAAAACACCGCGCAAACCCCAGGCACTCTATTTGCTGGGTGTGGTTGCCACAGAAAGTGGGCAGCGCGACAAAGCCAAGGGCCTGTTTGAAGAGGCCTATGCCTTGGCTGTGCAGCAGTATGCTGAGGCGAATGCGCCCAAAGACCAAAGGGCCGCAAGCCGTGCGGCCCTGCAGTTGGCTTTTATGAGCCGCAACGAAAACAAACTTGAGGACAGCGAAGCCTGGGTGCAGCGCGGCCTTCATGCAGTCAAAGTTCAAGACGATTTCAAAACAGAGGTGTTTTTGTTGGCAGTGCGACACAGCATTGAGGCCTGGCTTGGCAATGAAGTGGCTGCCGAAACTGCGCTCTCACAGGCCGAAGCCTTGCATCGACAAAGGGACAAGAGCAACCAAGAGCACCGATATCTCTTAGTTCTGCGCGCCGTCCAGAACCTGGACCAAGCACGATGGGCCTTGGCAGAGCAGCAGTTTTTACGCCTGGTGAATTCGAGCGAAGGCAAACACTGTGACCAGGACTGCCTTTCGGCTTGGCTTAGCTTGGTAAGAGTGTATGTTCGCCAGAGGAACCTCGACAAGGCCGAAGCTGCCTTGAACGAATATCTGCGTCTTTTGAGCGTTCCGCCCACATCGAATGCCTTGTTGATTCGTGCCGAATTGGCTGCTGAGCAACGAAACTTTTCGAAGATGCTCGAAGTCTTGGCTGAAGCCCAGGACATGAACCTCACGGAAGATGAGCGACAATGGGTGCTCACTTTTCGAGGAAATGCGTTGGCCGGGCTTGGACACACAGCTGAGGCCAAGGTTGTGTTCAACGAAGCCATCGAGCAACTGGAAGAGATGCATCGCACCTTGGCCGCGCCGAGCCAAAGGAGCAGTTTCTTGCGCATGCGCAGATGGGCCTTTTGGCGGTTGTTTGATGAGCACATTCGACAGAGCAAGGTGCTTGAAGCCCTGGAAGTGGCCGAGCGACTCATGGCGCCGACCTTCATGGAGCTGCTTTCGGCCAAGGTTGAGCCGAGTTTGAGCAGTGCCGAAGAGGTGCATGCCTTGCTTCAACGCACAGAGCAAGCCCCGGCGCCCGACAATGCAGTCTTCAGGCTCAACGTTGAAAAAGCGCTTGAGCTTTTGAGCCAAGATGAGCTCTTGTTGTTTTTTTCGACAGACAAAGGCTTTTATCGCTTGTGGTTTCATCAGGGAAGGTTTGCTGAAGCCCACAGCTGGCCTTTGGAAGAGGTGAAGCCGCGCCTGGAGGCCTTTGCCTTGAGGCCGGCTTTGCCCGAAGCCGAAGCTTTGGGCGCCCTTTTGTGGCCCTCCGAGCTTCCGCGAGGCGCACATGTGCAACTGGTGGGGCCGGAAATGGTGCGCAGACTGCCCTGGGCGGCCTTGCGCGTGCGCGGCGAGTGGCTGGCTGCTCAAAACGCCATGGCCTGGGCGCCAAGCCTCAAAGTGGCTGCGCTGCTGCATGCGCGCGCACGGCAGGAAAAGGGCGCCGTGGTGGTGCTTGGAAACCCCACGCAGGACTTGCCGCATGCGCAGGCCGAGGCCCTGCAAGTGGCCAAATATTTGAAAGTCGAACCTTTTTTGGGTGTGCGTGCACAGCGCTCGGTGTTGGAGAGCCTCTCCAGGGCTCGGCTTTTGCATTTGGCCGCGCACACGAGTGTGGGGGCCCAAGGTGCCAGCATAGAGCTTGCTGACGGCAAACTCTATGCACATGAAATTCTCGAACGCGGCCTTGGGCCTCAAACCGTTGTGCTCTCCAGCTGTGCCTCAGCCAGAAGCAGCGATGGCGAGGGCCTCATGAGTTTGAGCGGCAGCTTTTTGGCCGCGGGAAGCCGCCAGGTGGTAGCCAGCCTTCGCAGTGTCGAAGATGCCGTGTCGGCTGAGTTTATGCGCCATTTCTATCTCGAAGGCGGGCTTGAAGCGCCTGCCTGGGCCCTGGCCAAAGCCCAAATGAAAATGGCCGACCATGCGCCTGTGGAAGCATGGTCGGCCTTTGTGCTCTGGGGCACCACCCGCTAGACTCAAGGTTTAGGGGGCGGTGTTACAATCGGATACGTAGTTCCACCCCCCTGAGTTGTCGTCACCCCAATCCCCATCACCATTTGCTTCATTGTCTTTCCTGTCGTTCCCATTTTAAACCCTCCTCCTTCACATTAAACTGCATTGTTTGTTATAGTTTTTATAATTAAATTCCAATGTTGTCTCAAAAAGCTTCACCCATTCAACTCAAGGTTTAGGGGGCGGTGTTACAATCGGATACGTAGTTCCACCTCCCTGAGTCGTCGTCACACCAATCCCCATCACCATCTGCTTCATTGTCTTTCCTGTCGTTCCCATTTTAAACCCTCCTCCTTCACATTAAACTGCTTTATTTGTTATTGTTTTTCTAATTAAATCCCAATGTTGTCTCAAAAAGCCTCACCCATTCAACTCAAGGTTTAGGGGGCGGTGTTACAATCGGATACGTAGTTCCACCCCCCTGAGTTGTCGTCACACCAATCCCCATCACCATTTGCTTCATTGCCTGTCTTGTAGTTCCCATTTCAAACCCTCCTCCTTCACGTTAAACTGCGTTGTTTGTTGTAATTTTTCTAAGCGAAGCCCGATGCTGTTTTGAAAAGCTTTCCTGTATGCCGCCTTGCTGCTTTCGCCGCCTGCAACACCCTGTCTGCCCTTCGCCACCCACTCTCTCACCATGACGCCTCCCTTAAAACGGCTGCTCTTCGTTTGACTGCTTTTGTTGCTACTGCTTCCAACACCTTGCTTAGTAACCCTTTTTTCCAACACCGTCCGTACCATCCTGCTATCATCCTGCTACCTTCCGCTACCGCCGTCCTGCCTGCCGCCCGACTTATTCAGCGAGCTGCTTTTTGTTGCTTTCGACTTAGGGTATTGCAACAGGTGTGCCACAAAGTCGTATCTACAAAAAACCTTTTGTTTAACGTGGGTTGCTTAAATTTCACCTGTTTTTTCCCATAGTATCTACCAAGAGTCGTTCATATTCTGGACGGTTTTTTTACAATCGAGACGGTTCTTGTCTAAAATGAGATACTGTATGGATGTGTGGCTCTAGGTATGACACCGAAAGGGGGCGGTGGAAGCAAGAATCCTTTGGCGCCGGAGGGGGTTTTATGTTAGGTTTCTTCCGGGGTGCATCAAAAGCCCGCGGGGGAGGCCCCAACAGAAGGAGAAGGTGATGAGAAGTAGAGGAGCGTGTGTGGCAGTATGTATCGTATGGGCGGCGGCGGCACCCGCCTGGGCCCAGGAAGCGCAAGCGGCAGAGGTGGAGGAGGTGGATATCCCTTTCCAGGAGGCGCAAGCGGCAGAGGCAGACATGTCTTTAGCCTCGAAGGCGGCCTTCCAAGTCAAGGAGCCCCTTTCCGACATGCGCAAAGCCTCCTACGTTCTGGGAGGTGTCGCCGGCGTCGGCCTCCTGAGCGGGACGACCTTCGCCCTCTTGGCCCACAGCAACCGCAGTAAATATGACAAGCGTTATTCCTTGCCGGACACGAACGGGCGCGTCATCAACGCGTTTCCTGAGGACGCGCAAGGGCTCAAAAGCAAAATCTGCCAACAACAAACCATTGCCATTGTCTCCTATTCCGTGGCTGGCGCTGCACTCGTGAGCAGTGCGGCCTTGTTTTTTCTCTCGCCCGAGTGGTGGGTGGTCCCCACCCTGGGGGTGGCGCCCATGCAAGGAGGCGTCATGTTAAGCCTGGGCATCCCCTACTAGCTCAAGGGTTTTTTTGTCCTCTGGCGGCTGCACGTCGAGCCTGCTTGCCTCCATTCAAAGCTCCAACGAAACGGCGAGGAAGCGCCGTTACATGCCGTCGCAGGTGGCAGTGGCGCGCTGCGCGAGCAACGCGAGTGCCGGTTTCCAGCGCCGCACCCAGAGTTATTTAAAAAACCAGCACAACTGGCGCGTTGGGAGCCTCCGGTTTTGTTTGAGCCGCTGTCTAGACCGGTTTTGGGTTGAATTGAGCCGCTGCGCCCCAAATGTAGGTCGCCGTTGAAACGGTCTAGGCACATACAAGGCCAGCGCAGCAAAGAAAAAACTGAAAAAGCCAGCTTTTTTGATTTTCGGCCTGTGCATGGATAAGCTGTGAAAGTCGCTCAAGGACTTTTACATGGCTTATGAAGAGACATTTTTAAACCCCCACAGGCGCTGTTGCTGTCCGGCAGACAAGCCTGCGCCCTTCGGCCTTTTGCCCAACGGCCTTCATGACGCGCTGGCCATAACAGAGGAGATGCTGTCATGTACATGACGCGGGTCATTCTAGAATGTGTGCCGCAACCCAACGCCATTTGCGAGGTGCTCCGTGCCGCCTTTCCCGGTGAGCACAGTGACAAAGCAATGGAAAACCTTTGGCGCGTCGATGAGCTGGAAGATGGCAAAGAGCTTTTGGTTGTGAGCAGCCACCTGCCTCAGTTGCAGCCGATTGCCAAGGAGATAGGCACCTGCGACGAAAGGAACAAAACACTCCCCTATGCGCCGTTTCTTGGGCGCCTTGAAAACGGCCAGGCGTGGAATTTTCGCCTGTGCGCAAACCCCGTTGGACACAAAAAGAAGAATGCTTCCGACAAGCGCGAAAAACTCTATGCCTTGCGCACGGCAGCTGAGCAGCTCGAATGGCTTGGCGAGCAGGGTTTAAAACACGGGTTTGACGTCAAAGAGTGCTCCGTCATCAGCGATGAATGGAGAATGTTTAAAGCGGATAAAGACGACAAAAAGGACGCCGCCCGCCTCCTCGCTGTCACCTTCGAAGGGCTCCTTGTTGTCACCGACGCCGAAGCTTTTCGTACAGCACTCACGCAGGGCATAGGCCGCGGCAAAACCCATGGCTGCGGACTTCTCACCCTTGCGAAAAACAGCCCCTGAAGGGCCTGCTTCACCCCTGCCTCCAAGAGCACATTGGGGGATGGCCTGATAGGTTTACCCACATGTATTTCTTAGGGAATTGCGCACCTGAGTTTTTATAAGAAAGGGCCGTGCACTTCCTTGCAAAAATGAAAGCAAGGTGGGAAAATGTATCTGGGTGCTCAAGGGAACCCACAGCAAAACCCGGGGGGAGAAGCTGGCGGGGAAGCACCCATAGGGGCCGTTAAGGGCGGAAGAAGAAGCCAACACAGGAGAACGCCAATGGAAGCAAAGAAGCTTTGTATGGTTGGTGCACTGCTTATCACATTGGGTTGTGAGCAAGACTCTGGCAAATGTACAATAGGAAAAGTGGGGGAGTGTCCTCAGGGGACCGTTTGCTATCTCTCGGGGGAGGCCGCCATCGGCGCGGAAGGCAGGTGCGTGGTAGGCGAGTTTGACGAGCATGGAAAGCTACGCGTTATCGTGAAGAGCTGGGACGTGTTTCGAGATGGCGTACTGATATCGCCGTTGCGTTTGGATGAAGCGGAAGCGGCCGTTTTGGGCTCCAACGAAGACAACCCGAATGCGGGTTGGCTGGGCGCAAAAGCCGCGGAGCTTCGTTTGTCAGCCGTCGGCAGCGTTGACGTAGAAAAAAGTCTCAAAGTCATTGTCGGCGGCTCCACCTTTGGCTGTGAGCATGTCCCGGGAAAATGCAAGATGGCCAATTGCGAATGGCTGTGCAGACTGCCTGAGGGCTGGGCCGGTGGAGGCCAGGTGACAGAAGTAGAAATCCACCTTGGAGAGCAGGGCTTTCGTCGCAAGCGCCTTTATCAGGTGAGCACAGAGCCCGACATTCGTTTGGAGGCGGAGACCTCCGGCGTTGCAGGAGAAGAGGTGGTGCTGTGCGCAACCCGAGCAGAAGAAGGCGCTGTACCTGTGAGGGCCTGGGAAATCCAAAGCGCGAGAATTCTCTTCCAGGACAGGCCGGAGGCGCCCATGAAGGAATGGAGACTGGAAGAAAGCGATGCCTCCGGAGCGTGTTGGCGCCTCACCCTGCCGGTGACGGGCCTGGCAGGCCTGGGCACAGCCACGCTGGAGGCATGGGTAGTGGCGACAGACGCGGCGGCAAGCGTCATCCCGACACTCTATCGCAACCCTGAATTCAAATTGGAGCGCCTCCTTCCTCGGTGTACAACAAAGCCCCTCCCAGGCGTTGAAGTCAAAGAGCCTGTTGAAGTCAAAGAGCCTCTGGCTTTTTCCTTGGACAAGGTGGTGTTTGGCTCTGGCAGCCAACTCTATTTCTATAACCAAAGTTGCGAGGAAGAGGTCCGGTCCATGGACTCAGGCCTGATTGCGGGCCCCATGGTGGTGTTGGGTGAAACGGAGCGGGTAGCCATAGCCATTCTCGATGATGGACCCACGCCAAGACACAATGGGAGTTTGATGCTGGTAAACACGAGGAAGGAGGAGTTTATCAGCTCTCCAAACGACCAGTGCAATGTCAAGTCTTATCACTATTTCACGATTGCCACCGGCAACGTAGATAAAGGGCGCTTTGACAAAGGACTTGCACTGGTTCACTGGAGTGCAACCAGGGGATGGGATTTGGTGGCGCCCTCCAACAGCCTTTATCCAGAAAGCTATGGGCATGCATTTATGGTTCCTTTCTGGGCGTATCCGCAGAGTTTTTCGAGGGGAGAGTGTGGCTCCGCTATTTGGTACGTGCAGCCACTGCTGAAAGCGACACCTGTGCAGCTTGTAGACAATGCAAAAGACATTACCGAGGCCAGAGTTGCGGCAGGATTTGGTGGTTTCATGCACAGCTCTCCCAGCATGGCCTATTGGAAGCCCTTCATTCAGGGAAAGCCTGACGATAGGCGTATGCTCAATTGGCAGGACAATGGTTACGTTCCTGGATCTCTCACGCCAGGCAGAATGACAGAGCTCACAGGCCTTGCGGCAACCCATGACAGTGTTTGGCTCAGCGGCCAGGCTCTGCAGCGTTGGGAGTTTTCAACGCGTACCTTGGTGAATGTGTCCCCCTTGGCAACAAGCCCTGCGGCCATTGACAAGCAAAGCCGCGCCTATGTCGTCGTAGAAGCACGCCCCGGCGCATACGAGCTCCGCCGCTATGAGCAAGATGCGGATGGGAACAGCACCCCAATGCGCACAAGCCTTCCTGGCCCTCCTGTCGGCAGCCCGTTGTTGGGTCAACCCCTCGATGGTCACGAGGAGATGACGGAAGTCTATGTTGTTACAAGGAACGGAACAGTGCTGGCTTTGAATGAGGACCTGGAGCTCTTATGGAAAGAGGAGCTGGGGGCAGAAATTTCGGAGAAGGCCCAGCCTCTGCTGGTAGGCAACCAGCTGTGGGTGGTGGGCAAGCGCGGCGAAATAAGCGTCATTCGCGTAGGCAGCAACGGCTTAAGCCGCGAGGCACAGTGGCCCAAAGCCTTCCGCGACAACTGCAACACTTCCAGCCGGCAGAATATTCCCGGCTGTTTCTAGAGCAGTTTTGGGTTGATTGAGCCTTTCTTTCTTCGTCGCCCCCGCGAAAGCGGGGGTCCAGGAGTGCAGTCGAAAACCCATTGGCTTTATTGCCTTTAACCACGCAGCTCTGGACCCCCGCTTTTGCGGGGGCGACGTTAAGAGCGGCTCAATTCAACATGAAACCGGTCTAAACTGCTTCCACGGCGCCTTGACAACGGCCACACAGGGCGCCTTCTTCTTTTATTCCCTCAAAATACATCCAGCAGCGCGGACAGCGAAGGCCCTTGGCCAACTCCACCGCTGCCTTCACGCCTTCTTCCAGGGGCGCCGCTTCCCCTGTGGCTTCCGCTGAGGAAAACCACTCCACCTGGCTTACAATGAAAAGCTCTGCCAGCAAGCCCCAATGCTTCTCCAGCAAGGCGCGCCGCTTCCCCTCGGCCCACAACAGCACCCGTGCGTCAATGGACTTTCCAATGAGGCCCTCGCGCCGCCTGGCCTCAAGCAGTGGCAACACCGCTGAGCGCAATGCAAGCAGCTGTGCAAATTCCTGGCGAGAAGCCTCATCCAACAAAGGCTCCGGCTTCGGAAACTCGGCCAGAAACACGGACTCGGGTTTTTCGCCCGGCAAATGCTGCCAGGCTTCTTCAGCGGTGAAACTCGTCAGCGGTGCAAAGGCCACCAGCAAGTCCCTGGCAATGAGCCACAGGGCTGTTTGTGCGGAGCGGCGCTTGGGGGAGGCCTTGGGCAGTACATAGAGGCTGTCCTTGAGGATGTCAAAATAGAGGGCCGACAAGTCCGTCGCGCAAAACTCCACCAGCGCACGGAAGGCGTGGTGAAACTCATAGGCCTCGAAGGAGGCTTTGACGCGCGCAAGCACTTGGGCAAGTCGCGAGAGGGCCCACTTGTCAAGCAGCTCCAGCCGGGAGGCGGGGAGGGCGTCTTCCGTGGGAGAAAAGTCAAAGAGGTTAGAGAGGGCATAGCGCAGGGTATTTCGCACCTTGCGGTAGCTTTCGGACAAGCTGTCCAAGGCGCCCATGGAGAGGCGGACGTCGTCCTTATAGTCGCTGGAAGCCACCCACAGCCGCAGAA
>Ga0209737_10000755_pt1 | contig 24835 bp, 20 predicted proteins | sample TergutCu122P3_FD_187284 | JGI IMG/M metagenome (GOLD analysis project Ga0209737, IMG submission 187284) | Cubitermes ugandensis P3 segment gut microbial communities from Kakamega Forest, Kenya - Cu122 P3 (SPAdes) (version 2) | ecosystem: Host-associated > Arthropoda: Insects > Digestive system... | reverse complement strand
CCGAGGCTGTTCGCATATCCGATTATCTCTTTCATTTTGTCAGGCTGACCCTTATTACTATCGTACAACTTAAGGAGTTCTTGATCTCCTGATTCAACACCGAAACAAATAAGAATAACCCCCGCCTTTTTTAAGAGATCAAGCAACTCCTTATCAAGACTCATCAATCTGGTCTCGCAAATCCATTCAACCTTGATATTTTCTTCAATTATTCTTTCGCAAAGCCTTTTTATTCTCTTCTTGTCCGAAGAAAAATACTGATCACGGAATTGAATAACCTGGGCACCGATCTCCACAAGTTTTTTCATATCTTCAATTACGAGATCAACATCCCGTAACTCCACACCTGAATAGTACATTTTATAAGGACAATATTTGCATGCCAGTGGGCATCCACGACCTGCTTGCAAAGTAAGTCGCACACGTTTTTCATCATCGACATACTTCATGTAATCAACAAGCTTGTAATCCGGTGTTGGGAAGCTGTTGATAATACCCTTTTCATCTATTTCCAAACCGACATATTTCACAGCAAATTCATCAAGCGGTTCTTCAATAACAGTATCAATTTCCTTAACATTCTCACTTATCCACTTTTTCAGTAATTTGACAGTATGTCCACCAAATATTAATTCAGTATTTGGCATCATCTTCTTTATTTCTTTTGCTACTTCGATATCAGAACGGATTGTCGGCTTGGAAACTTTCATGATCACTATATCGTAGGTATCTTTACTTAATTTCTTCAGCAATTCGTCCGGAAGCATTTTATTCTCAATTACCGCATCAATAACCTTTACATCATACTTACCTGATTCGTTAAAAATTGTTGCCGCAGTTATTAGTGTAAGATCAGGAAACACATCCCTGGTGTTAAGATGTATTCCTAACTCGCCTTGGGCATCACTATGTATATTAATTCCGAAATATGCTCTCAAAAATAAAACTCTTTTTGCCATTTTCGTTCCTTTCAAACATAAACTGCTATTTAGTGATAAGTTCATGATACAATCCACTCTTTAGCTCTGCCTTATATTCTGTAAGAACACGGTAGAAATCATTTGCAACTTCCAACGGCACCTTCCCGTCCCAGTCCATCTTCATCAGACAAACATCAATACTTTGATATTTACTACAGAAATAGCTAAAGTTTTTAAACATATCCCTATTTTCCCTCTTTCCCCTGGGGTGTTCTTGATGGAAATTCATTGCTTCTTTACAGAACCTGAAATTGAACCCCTGCCTTGATAGTTGATAGGAGAAATCGATATCCTCTATGCCGTAACCAATATAGTTATGGTCGTATTCAAGCGGTTTTTGAAGGTGTCTCATATCAAAAGACATATTCCCCCCATACGCCTTGCTCCACGCAAGGTAGAAACCGCCCAAACCTTCCCCATATCTTTCTACCATATTTAATAGGCAGCTTTCGGTATAATCAGATAGGTAATAATTATTAATTACAGCATCAAAATCATTTATGATGTCATCAGAAGTAAACATGGTTTTCTCGTCGCAATCCAGCAATTCAGGATATTTATTATAGATTTTGAATTCATCCTTAAAAGCAAACCTTGTATCCTGTGAAAAATGTGAAAGAATCAGGCACTCTTTACCGATTACAACGCATTTTTCTTTCGTATCTAGCTTCTTCTTATGTTCAAGTATAAAGTTTTCACAAGGTATCCTGTCGTCATCAGTAATAATTACATATTCTCCACCTGCATTTTCAAGGGTTTTGCTTCTCGCCCGTGAAATACCCATTTTTGGCTGGGGTAAATATCGTATGTTCAACTCCTTCTGATATTTTTCCACAATCTGCGGCGTATTATCGGTACTTCCATCATCAACCATTACTATTTCAAAATCCTTATACGTTTGTTTCGTATATCCGGTTAATGTTAAATCCAAAAATTTTGCTTTATTATATGTAGCCAATAAAACCGATATCTTACTATTCCTCATCGTCACTCTCCAAAATAGTCAATAACTGATTATATAAACCATCTATATCATTTCCATCTGAAAATATGATGCAATTAGTTTTCTCATCATTAATTTTTAGGTGATGGTCATATACAAACACATCTGCCCTTATATCATTTAAACGGTACTCACTTATAACCGCCAAAATAATATCCGCACTATAAAAATCAGCTATACCTTGGCATTGCTGATTAAGAAATGTTATGTCCTCGATATAGAAACACTCGTCTGAACAACTTTCCGCTGATTGCGAAAAACGAAGTGGCATATAATTATCGTCAAGAAACTTTCCGGCAATCACATATAGTATCTTTTCCCATTTACTTCCCCCGAATACCACTACCGGCACATTATTCAATACTATGCAGTCATCAAAATAATGGACGATTTTTAGAAAGCTTTTATCATCTACATAAGTTTGATTTATCCGGCTATATAATTCTTTTCGAATTTCCTCTAGACTATCTCCGTAGTTTTTGGAAGCCAGCAAATTAAATATATGTGCAGATATAACGGGAGCCGCAAAACTATTATACTTGGTTACTGTATATTGTTCAGCATCAGGTAAAAGATTTAAATCATGACATGCACTAGCAGACAGCTCTATCCCTCCGTTAGGAATTTTGTTTATTATGTATTGCGAACCAATCAACGTCCAATCCGCGCGTACACCTATCACATTTGAAAATGATGCCGGATAACTTACATTGCATCCATTTTTACAAGCAGCGATTATTATTCCACCGTTTTCCACCACTTTGTTCACCATTTTGCGTAAAGCAGGGTAATCACTGGATTGAGTACTCCCAATGCTCATATGAATAAGTTTAATCTCATTCTCAACACACCATTCAAGTGCCTTTAACAAAGCATCGAGGTTTCCAATCCCATATTTATGCAAAACACGGATACTGCCAATTTCAGACTGAGGAGCATATTTCCTGATAATGGCAGCACAAATACTGCCATGACTCATATGACTTACTATTTTTTTGTCTTCTACTATAAAACCTTTTTTGAAAACCAGACGAAAGTTAAGATCAGGAATGACATCCATCGAAACCCCGTCATCTATTACAGCAATTTCATATCTCATATCTAGTACACTATCTTCCTTGTATGTTTATGCATTTTCTGTTTTAGATAACTGGCAATATTATACAGTTGATTTACTTCCTTTTTAGTGTATCCGTGTATCACCCTTTCCCTAATTCCATTACCATTAATAATTGTTGGCAAAGACATGGCGACATTGACAATATCGAATTCACCCATCATTTCACAACAAATACTCACTATAATCTCTATATCGTTAATTATTGAATCAACTAAGAACAAAACACAAGAAGCTATACCATAATTAGTGAACGCTTTTCCTTTGATTATATCTGACCCGTATGACTTAGTTTTCGACTGAATATCATCCATAATCTCGTCATTCCATACAATATTGTTTATCTGGCAGTATTCATTTACAGCTTTATTTTTGAGTTTAAGATGACTCCATAAGATAAACTGCATTTCACCATGTTCACCCGCTACATATCCTTTTATGTCTTGATTTTTTAATTGTAGCTTCTGGACCATTTGAGAAATGAACCTAGAGCTATCTAGTATACAACCGGTAGCAAAAAATTTGGAATATGGAAAAACACCAATCTCATGTACCATATGGGCTAACATGTCATTCGGATTGGTAATCAAAATTACTATACTGTCTTTATAAAAAGGTGCTATATTAGTCACCACATCACTAATGATATGGGCATTAACACTCAAAAGATCAATCCTACTTTCGCTCTCAAGTCTGTTGCGTCCAGCGGCTATGATAATAATTTTTGAGTCACGACAATCAGGATAATCGCCAGCATATAATTTGCCTGAACATCGCAAAGGTAAGCCATGTGTGATATCTAATATTTCGCTTTCTATTTTTTCCATTTTCCCCGGTAGGTCAATTAATGCTATTTGATGGATATAATGACAAAAATTCAATGTATATGCTATAGTTGAACCTACATTTCCAGCGCCAATAATGGTAACTTTATTATTAGCCATTTCATATTTCCTTTAAGTGACCTACTTGATTATATTTCCCAGCTTGCAAGTTAAATAATTCTGCATATTTTCCACCCAAACGCAGTAGCTCCATATGAGTACCGCGCTCAATCAATTTACCGGCATCCAATACTAATATCTGGTCAGCCATTATTACATTGGATAATCTGTGTGAAATCAAAACCGCACATTTATCGGAATACTCCATTTCCAATTGTCGGAACAGCTTGTCTTCCGATTCGGCATCCAAAGTCGCCGATGGCTCATCAAGAATCATGATCGGAGTTTCCCGGAAAAATGTTCTTGCTGCAGATATTTTTTGCCACTCACCCCCCGAAAGCTCAACTCCTGCTTCATCATATTGTCTCGTGAGATATGTGGCGAGACCATTTGTAAATTTTGAAATAAATTGCCAAGCATCAGCTTTATGGAGTGCATTTTTTATACTATTTATGTCTTCTGCATTATCGTAATTTGATATTGAGACTGATTCCCGGACATCAAAGGCATATGACGGGTACTCCTGAAACATCGTGCTAAAACACATACGGATACTTTCTATCGTATACTTGCATATATTTATATCATTTAAAAGTATTTCACCTTCGGTTGGATCGTAAAGCCGCATCATTAGTTTTATAATTGATGACTTGCCACTACCGTTTACACCGACGATGGCTGTTTTATCTGGTGATTGGATTATGAAACTAACATTTTTCAAAGCAAATGGAGCATCTTTTGAATATCGGAATGATACATTTCGGAATTCTATTTTTACTTGTCTTGAGTTAAATTTAATATCACCGTCATCATTAATGGTACTGCTCCATTTCATAAATTTCCTATAGTTTTCTATCCGGGCTTTACCATCCATAAGCTGTCCATAGTTAAAAACAATCATGTACATACAAGCCATAACTTGCCCAGCTATTCCATAATAATATGAATAATCACTGATTAAATGAGTATTTTCAATTACACCAATACCTAAGCTGAACATGAATAAGACAATTATCAGTTCCGGAAAAAAATTGGAAGCAGCGACCAAAACCGTATATTTATGTGACAGCTTCCTCTTTGCCGAAAAAAGTAAACTCCATGTGGTAGTGAACTTTTCCTTAATAAACGGGAATAGATTAAACAGTTTAACATCTTTGACATACTCTTTTGAATATAATATATCTGTCAGATAATAAAGCTTACGTTCATCACTCATCACACCACGTTGCCAATTGTATAATGCGTCCAATTGATTACGTTGGAAAATAACATGTGGAATTATGGATATCGTCATGAAAATAGTAAAAAGCAAGCTAAAGCGGGACATTAGGATTGCCGCTAATATAAATTGGATGAAATTTTTCATGAAATCAAATGCCTGGAATACCGTGTGGGTGATAAGTGGAGCATTGTTCGTCGCATCACGCATTTCATTGTAAAAGTGTGGTGAATCGAAAAAGCTTACATCAAGTTCTGCACTTTTTTCCATCATCAAAACCCTAATGTAGCTATTTAGGATATCTTGGTACATGCCATTGCAGTATATTTGGAACGTATTAATTGCTTTTGCTAACAAGCCGATTAAAAACACAGCGACACACAATATGGAAAAATGGTTGATGGTATTATTGTCTGTCCCTCCAGTTAGCACGCCGATTATTTCACTGGTTAGATAAATAGTCAGGAACGGTAATATTATGGAAATGATAGAAATTAGAATAATTAATGAGAAGTATTTTCGACCTTTCTCAACTTGGGGAGCTAATGTTATCTGGTGACAAAAAAGGATGATTATAAAAAAATCTTTCGTTTTATTCATGATAATCTTCATGTATCAATTCCTTGATGCTTTGAGAAAATTCGTTTATAACTTCGATATTTCATTTATAAATTACCTATAGAATAAATATTAAATATACACGCAAATAAAAAGCTGCTGTATGATTTAAAGCAGCTCGCTAGTTGATGAAATAATGGCTTCTATATGATTGATATTGTTACATATTTTCCTTCAAATATAACCCCACCCGATTATTAAGTATTTCGATAACTTGATCTAGTGTTTTGGCATCATTAAAATAAAATTCCATTTCTTCTGAAATAATTTGAAACATCATTTCATCGCCTTGATATATCAACCACTCTTTTTCTAATAAGCTTCTAAAAATTTCGGGTATATCCGGTTCAACAAAAGATACATTAAATTGTGGATCACCTATCCAGTGAGACCATTCCACAAATGTATTTTCATCGTTTTGACTGTTGGATATTGTTAATTCTATTGCCTCCAATAGTACCGGTATTTCGGGAAATCCGGGATATTCCTGTGCATTTTTCATCTGATATTCTTCATCGATTAAACCGCTGATAAACTCCCAGGCTATTTTTTTATTTTTGGAGTTTCTTGGTATTGCATATATTTCATCAATTAAAACTGGTAGCATGTTTTCATTTCCGGGAAACCCGGTATAAACTGCATCCCTGCCATATATATTTTTATTCCCTTGTACGGCATATATGCTATCTATAAGAACCGGAATAAAGAAAGGATTGTCTTTAATGGCTTCCATCATTGATTCGTGCTTTTCCACAAACTCATTCCACAGATCCGGTATTGAGCCAGCCGGGCGGATCTTAAGCATGTTTGCTATTGTTATAAATCGAGGATTTTTAAATTCACATTCCCGATTTTCCCAATCAATAAATTCATCTAAGAAAAACAACATCCAAAATCCTAAATCTTCACTTCTGCCTGCCCCCCCCAGGATTGAGTAATTTGCTTTTTCCTGCAATGAAATCAGCGTATCAAATAAATCGCTGTCTCTTGGTATATCTCTCATTAATATTGCAATGATCGAAAAATAAGGGAAAATACCATATAACTCGCCATCTAATTTTATTGCATCAAAGACACTGATATAGTTATCCTCGTTCAAGTATTTTGATAAATCTTCAAAATAACCCTTCTTAGCATACCGGAAATAATCCAAATATGATGGTAAGACTATAATATCCAGTGGAGTCTTTCCCTTTTTCATGCCACTTGCAACAATGTCAGCATCAAGCCTTAGTCTGGCATCATCCATTCTGCCTTCATAATCAGTATGAGACATATTTGCATCCCTACTACCAAAATAATCATTAATTGTTATGTAGTAATCAGTATTTGATTGATTAAAATCAAATACTTGTCGTTGCAATGTTTGAGTACTACCGATAGTTGCCAGAATTAATTCCTTACGTGAGTCTCTTTCATCATTACCTTCAGGATTTCCGCATGATACCAGCAGTACAGTACATAATAAAATACCAATAAATACATTTTTCATAATCCATCATCTTTCTGACGAAAATCATAGCTGATGCAATAATGAAAGCATACTTTTGCTAAATTTACGAAGTAAGATAGCTGTTGTTCATATTTATTACACATTGATGATTACTGTTACATATTTTCCTTCAAATATAACCCCACCCGATTATTTATTAGTTCAATAACCTGTTCTAGAGTTTTGGCATCATTAAAATAAAACTCCATTTCTTCAGAAATAATTTGATTCATCATATCATCCCCTTTATCTATCCGCCATTCTTTATTTAATAAGCTTCTGAAGAGTTCGGGTATATCCGGCTCAACATACGATACATTAAATTGTGGGTCGTCTATCCAGTATGACCATTCCACAAATGTACTTTTTTCGTTTTGACTGTTGGATATTGTCAATTCTACAGCATCCCATAATATCGGTATCCCGGGAAATCCGGGATATTCCCTGGCGTTTTTCATCTGATAATCTTCATCAATTATACCACTGATAAATTCCCATGCTACCTTTTTATTTTTTGAATTTCTTGGTATGGCATATATTTCATCAGTAAGAACTAACAGCATATTTTCATTTGCAGGAAAACCGGTATATACTGCATTCCTACCATATACATTCTTCCAACCTTGTATAGCATATATACTATTTACTTCGACCGGAATGAAGAAAGGTTTTTCCCTCATAGCATCCATCATAGACTCAAGCATTTCTGTATACTCATCAATTGTATCCGGTTCTGAACCAGTTGGACGGATCTTAAGCATTTCTGCTATTGCAATAAATCGAGGATGATTAAACTCACATTCCATATTTTTCCAATCAATAAATTCATCAATATAAAACGATATCCAATAAACTAAGTCCCAACTTCTACTAAGCATTCCAACGATTGAGTAATCGGCTTCATTTTGTAAAGAAACCAGTGTATCAAATAAATCACCGTCACTGGGAACATTCTCCCTTATTATAGCAGAGAACCTAAAATAAGGGAAAATGCCATAGAGCTTGTTATCTATTTTTGCAACATCTAATACACTGATATACTTATCTTCATTTATAAATGAAGTCAAGTCTTCAAAATATCCCTTCCTGGCATACCGGAAATGATCATAGTATGATGGCAAAACAATAATATCCAGTGAAGTCTTACTTCTCCTGCCACTTGCAACAATATCAACATCAAGCCTTAGCATGGCATCATCCCATCTACTATTAAATTCATCAAGAGAAATGTTTCTACCTATACGACCAAAATAATCATTAATCGTTATGTAGTAATCACTGTTTGACTGATTAAAATCATATACTTGTCGTTGTAAAGTAGGAGTACTAATGATAGTTGCCAGAATTAACTCCTTACGTGAGTCCCCTTCATCGTTACCTTCAGGATTTCCACACGATACCAGCAATAACGCACACAGCAGAAAACTGATTATTATTTTCTCCATAACCCCTACCTTTCTCAAACCATATCAGTGTCAAGTATATATTACCACAAAAAAACCCCCTAGAATGAAATAGGGGGATGAAAAGCAGTTTTCGGGGGACGAACTGACATAATAATTTATTCAACATCATTTTTTGATTGTTGTAATAACAATACTTGAATCATTGTATTAATCATAACCATGTTTTCATACAATAATCTGAAATAATACAGTGATGGCTCTATTTCCTTACTATCTGTTACTCGATTCACGGTTTTAGTATTTGTCAATCCGAGTAAATAGTCAGTTGATACTTCATATTTCCTTGAGATGGAAATCAATAAATCAACCGGCATCTTTTCTGGATAGTTTTCAATTCTACTTATCGACTGCTGGGAAACCCCTAACTCATCAGCCATTTCTACTTGGCTTATTGAAAAAGTTTCACGAAGCTCCTTAATTCTACTTTTATCTGATTGTTTTTCCATATTTCTCCTTTGTCATTAGCCAATAGCGTCATTGCGGGCTTGACCCGCAATCTCATTTTCTACAACATAGCGATGTGTAATTCACTCACAATGAGTGTAATACAACTCTGAAAAAATGTAGTAGTTATAAAATAGTTTTATTGATACTTTTTCTACTAAAATTTGCTTATTATTATAGATAGCAATAAAAGGCACTAAATTAGTACCATGATTTAATATGAAAAGAAGAAATATTTGTTACACAAAAGTTAATTGTGGTGAAGTTTTTGTACTGTTTAAAACAATTAATTTATGAAATTTGACGATAAATATTGTTGGTGAGTGAAATTTTAATAGAAACAGGCCGCATCTTTCGACCATGAAAGAATTACACCTGCCTTTCCTAGAACCATTGCAATGTAAGTATATATTATCACAAAAAGCCCATTAGAATAAAGCAGAGGGGACGAAATGCAGTTTTCGGGGGATGAACTGTATTGGAAACCGTAAAGACATGCATTTTACTTTTCAAGCCACTATTTCTTATTGAATCGCTTTTTTACTATTGCTCTTAAATATGTTTTCTTGAGATTGCGTATAGATTCAAAAAATGAAATCTCAGATTTAGTGAGATCCTTCTTTTCGGCTTTCAATGACAACAGCTCAAATGTACAAAACATATCTGCAGCTTGGAATAATTTGTATGCAGCCGGTACTACTTTCTTAAATTCTACATTGCTAATAATTGAAGAAAATGTATTTCTTATGATTTTAGATAGCTCCATCTGTCCAAAATCATAATACACTGTTACTTTTGTGTAGCTAAAAAAATAATCTAGATTTTCATTAATGAAAGTTGTTAATTGGCTTATTATCTTTGTGCTTAAATCATTTTCATTTATTAGATGCTTCTTATAAATGATTATCGGATGATATGTAATGTTTGAGGTATTGATAAATTTGAAAAGTGATTTAAAGATTTTTACTCTTTCAGAAATTAACCAGTTTTTATATTGTAGCTCTCGCCTTATTAGTGGCCCGGTATGAACAAAATGACTAGGGACATCAACAGAACATGAAAGCTTATTTGATTGATCATGAAAAATTAGCGTCACAATATAATATGGTGAATGACATTCATATTTTCCGAAATCACCGGATTCATCAATGAAAACACTTAGATGTTTCAATAGAATTGTACCTGCTTGATAAAAGAATGGCGGGGCAAATCCCCGCCTCGTTGGTGGGACCCGATCCTAATGGCCAGCCCCTGCAATGATTTAAATCAATGCTAATATAGACAGTATAACCATATTTAATAAAAAAGTCAATGAAATATTTGTTAATTTTATCCTTAGCTTCGAGATTCGCTTAACCCGAAAAATAGACCATAATAATAGGTCTACCATGATTTTTTTTCACAGAAGACCTATTACCTAATAATTTATTGCGTTTGCCCAAATGTTAATCAATATTTTGGCATTTACAAATTTATTATAATCGAAAAATTATTCACACTAAATTAGTACCATGCCTTATCATGAATAGATATAGCAGTTTGTTGTGTAAACGTTGATTGTGGTGAAGTTTCGTTTACTGTCCCAAGAGAAAATTGCGCGTCCACTTTCTTATCATCTGCTTTCGCGGTTGCTTTCACAACTACCCCAGATTCATCCGAAGCCCATATTGCGCGCACGCATTCACATAACTTCATCAAATCAGACGCATATGGTTGCATCTTTTTTATGATTCTCTTATTCTCAATTACTATCTTGTAGTTATATCTATACGCTTCTTCAAAAGACATACGCATTGTATAGAGGATGCTGTAGAGCCATACCAGATATTTTACTTCTTCGTTATTCAGCACACTGTCACATTCTATCGTTGTTGTATTTTCGAATACAGTAAATATTTCCGGTGAAATATCGGGTGAATCGAACTGATAATTTTCATATTCATTAAAAATAGCATATTTGCTGTCAAGATAATCAGCATATTTATATGTATTCTCCGCATTTTCCCAAGTTTCCTCAGGGAAACCGATAATATAAAATGCCATCGTAATAATACCGAGGCTGTTCGCATATCCGATTATCTCTTTCATTTTGACAGGCTGACCCTTATTACTATCGTACAACTTACGGAGTTCTTGATCTCCTGATTCAACACCAAAACAAATAAGAATAACCCCCGCCTTTTTTAAGAGATCAAGCAACTCCTTATCAAGACTCATCAATCTGGTCTCGCAAATCCATTCAACCTTGATATTTTCTTCGATTATTCTTTCGCAAAGCCTTTTTATTCTCTTCTTGTCCGAAGAAAAATACTGATCACGGAATTGAATAACTTGGGCACCGAGTATCACAAGTTTTTTCATATCTTCAATTACGAGTTCAACATCCCGTAACTCCACACCCGGATAGTACATTTTATAAGGACAATATTTGCATGCAAGTGGGCATCCACGACCTGCTTGCAAAGTAAGTCGCACACGTTTTTCATCATCGACATACTTCATGTAATCAACAAGCTTGTAATCCGGTGTTGGGAAGCTGTTGATAATACCATTTTTATCTATTTCCAAACCGACATACTTCACAGCAAATTCATCAAGCGGTTCTTCAATAACAGTATCAATTTCCTTAACATTCTCATTTATCCACTTTTTCAGTAATTTAGCAGTATGTCCACCAAGATTTAATTCAGTGTTTGGCATCATCTTCTTTATTTCTTTTGCTACTTCGATATCAGAACGGATTGTCGGCTTGGAAACTTTCATGACCACCATATCGAAGTTATCGTTACTTAATTTCTTCAGCAATTCGTCCGGAAGCATTTTATTCTCAATTACCGCATCAATAACCTTTACATCATACTTCCCTGATTCGTTAAAAATTGTTGCCGCAGTTATTAGAGTAAGATCAGGAAATACATCCCTGGTGTTAAGATGTATTCCTAACTCACCTTGGGCATCACTATGTATATTAATTCCAAAATATGCTCTCAAAAATAAAACTCTTTTTCTCACTTTTTTCCTTCCCTGCGCAATATCTCTTTGCATTAACATTTTTCATTAATCAGACTTTCTATATATTTCAGTCAAATTCGAAAACAATATCTTCTTCTCCATGATCCGCAACAGATTCAAAGAACAATTCCCACATATCTTTTTCCATGGAAAAAAGAAACTTCATCCTGTCATTTACAAGACCGATTTTCTCACTGTTATAAGTCTGTAAATAAAGCATAGCCACCTTAGTTTGCATCATAGACCATCCACGCGAAAGCTGTTTAGCCATTTCGCTAAGTTGCTTACTTCGTTCTTCATCAATGAATCCCCGTTTACGCATTTCTACAAATAAACTCGAATTTGCCATATGTCTTTGTGAAATTCTTACTAGGTGTGCTTGATTCAAATCGGCATAATTATAATCACGAAAATCTTGCTCGACCATGTGATAATATGTACTGTTGCCTGCATCATTCACATTCCTTATTAATTTGAGCGCATTTTCTATCAATAATCCAATAGTTATATTCCTGGCTCCGGCATTTGCATTAATATCGCAATAAAATGAAATCGTGTTCTCTTTTAGTCCCATTTTTACAGCAGTAAGAAACTCTGTTTTGCCGATTGTAAAAATACCGTAATACTTGTCGCTGTCTACATCAAACACATAAAACAGTTCTTTTTTCTCATCATATTTTTGTACTAATGACCAATGATACCAATGGTTTCTTCCATGGCAAAAACTTTGCTCAATCCAATAATACAAGTCCACACCGACAAAAACATATTTGCCTTTACCCATAAGCCCAATGATTGTTTCAAAGAATGATTCTTCATCTATGAAATCTATGTCTATCCTATTTTCTATCATATTATTGATAATGCTCCATGTTGTATGTAACCTGAGCATCGTAAATCGATAGTTACCTCTTTTAACTTCTTCTTCCTTGTTATCGTAACAATACTCATTATTCAATGCTATATTTCTATATTTTTCATTGACGGTTTGTAAAATTGACAAACACAGATTTCCTATGCAGTCGAACCATAGCTCCGTATATGGTTTTATTCTTTTAACATCCATATTGTTTCCTCTCAATCAGCCTATTCAGTGTTAAATTCCTGTTGCAATATGCTTTTCAGCTCTGCCATATATTCCGTAAGAACACGGTAGAAATCATTTGCAACTTCCAACGGCACCTTCCCGTCCCAGTCCATCTTCATCAAACAAACATCAATACTTTGATATTTACTACAGAAATAGCTAAAGTTTTTAAACATATCCCTGTTTTCCCTCTTCCCTCTGGGGTGTTCCTGATGGAAATTCATTGCTTCTTTACAGAACCTGAAATTGAACCCCTGCCTTGATAGTTGATAGGAAAAATCGATATCCTCTATACCGTAGCCAATATAGTTATGGTCGTATTCAAGCAGTTTTTGCAGGTGTCTCATATCAAAAGACATATTCCCCCCATACGCCTTGCTCCACGCAAGGTAGAAACCGTCCAAACCTTCCCCATATCTTTCTACCATATTTAATAGACAGCTTTCGGTATAATCAGACAGATAGTAGTTTTCAATTACGGCATCAAAATCATTCATGATGTCATCAGAAGTAAACATGGTCTTCTCGTCGCAATCCAGCAATTCAGGATATTTATTATAGATTTTGAATTCATCCTTAAAAGCAAACCTTGTATCTTGTGAAAAATGTGAAAGAATCAGGCACTCTTTACCGATTACAACGCATTTTTCATTCGTATCTAGCCTCTTCTTATGTTCAAGTACAAAATTTTCACAAGGTATTCTGTCGTCATCAGTAATAATTACATATTCATTACTTGCATTTTCAAGGGTCTTGCTTCTCGCCCTTGAAATGCCCATTCTTGGTTGAGGTAAATATTGTATGTTCAATACTTTCTGAAATTTTCCCACAATCTGGGGCGTATTATCGGTACTTCCATCGTCAACTATTACTATTTCAAAATCCTTATATGTCTGTTTCGCATATCCTGCTAAAGTTAAATCCAAAAATTTAGCCTTATTGTATGTCGCCAATAAAACTGATATCTTATTATTCTTCATCTTCATCTCCTAAGGGTAGATTTTGTTAAGAACTTCCTATTCTACTCCGTAAAAGCTCATTCAAACACCTCAACCGGTATTGGAGCTCGTTTTCATGCGGGTTTCTTAGTGTAGTCTGGTATAAGTGAATAAACTTGTTATAGAGATATTCAGCTTCTTCGGTTTTATAAGGATAAGCGTCTATATTGACCGAGTCCAGATAAGTTGGGTCGTAATCGTGAAAATCCCAACTGTTTTTCAATATTTTTTCCTCAATAATACTCAAGCGAAAATGAGCAAGTCTATGGGGATGGGAGTAAAGGATGTGGGCATATCCCGCAAAAAAATGATATGTATCGGTCAGTTCCTTCTTGGTGGTCTGAGGGTCAAACCAAATATACCCGGGTTCGCATAGTATGTTATGCTCAGCCAGAATTTCTAGGGCGCGGGCATTTTGCTCCACTGTGACTTCTTTTACATATCGTCCAAGCACATAATCGGAACCGGATTCCACTCCAATATATACTTTGTGTAACCCACAAGATTTTAAGGCTTTGGCAATACCTTCGGTAATATTATCTGCCCGCCCATCAATCGTAAAGCGGAAACGCAGATTTTTTCTCTTTATCAATTCAGCTATTTTGAATGCCCTTTCTATCCCTAAGTTACCATCGACGAAAAAATTGTCATCAATAAACGAAAAAATGCGGTAGCCAAATTTCCCGATGGCATATTCTATTTCATCAACTACCCGTTCCGCTGATTTTGCCCTGTAAACTGAACCGTGGGTATACCGACGGGAAGCATAACCTTCACAGAAAGTACATTTGCCATGGCACCCTTTCGAGGATGAGAGGATGCAGATAGGATAGGTTTGCTTTCCTTTTTCTAAGAACGAAAACGTGGGAAAAGGAAAATCATCATAATTTTCGCAAATGCCACGAGTTGGATTATCGACTATTTTTCCATTTTTCCTGACGGTTGTCCCACATATCCCGGAAAAGTCAGGATTTTTTTCACTCATAAATTTTGCAATCTCAATAAGTGTCAGTTCCGGCTCACCATAAAGCACAATATCAATATCCGGGTTTTTCGCAAGGATATAGAACCTTGCCGCCGTGACAGCCCTGCCGAATACACATACAACTGCATTTGTGTTTTTCTTAAAGCCCTGAACAAATTTTCCGGAAACATCGTACTGGTATTGGGCGATTAGTATTATTAAGTCGCCCTCAATTTTGGAAGCATCTGAGCCTTCTTCGCTTTCAATCACTTCCCAATTGAGTTTCTTGAAAATTGCCGCCAGCTCCGACTGGGCTATTTCATGAAATCCCCTTAGAGTTGGGGATTCATCTATGGGGATTATTATGTTGACTATCATCAATTCTCCTTTAAAATACGGTGGAAGGTGTTTATTGTATTATTCACGAGGTATTATCAAAAAAATCTACTATATGATCAGTCAATGCCGTTTCCTCCGCTCCCATAATAAAAACCATGAGTTGCATAACCTCCTGTAAGTCAATCTTATACTTTTCAAGTTCTTTAATTGACAGTATTTCATGCTTTTCATTAAAGCCAACCTCATTTGCTTGAATAAACTTGGGAAACAGGCAAAGGGCAATAACTTTACAGTCAGCGATACCTTCGATATACTTTATCGTTCGTTTGATATAAAGCTCGTCATCATATGGGCTGACCGTCAAGATTACCGCGTCGGGCTGAGTTGCATATAAATATGATTGCTGATATGTGGTGAATTGCGCTATATTATTAAGGTCATATGAAATCGTGGCGGACTGGGCACCGGTTATTATTATTTCACAATCACTTCTGGCGATGTTATTCATCAGTCTGTTAATGTAAAGGATTGCGTCAGTTTCATTTAGAGAAATAGCGGAATTATAACCATATGGAAATACTTCATCCATACCAAACAACAATGCACTCGGTTCTGTTCCAAGCTGTCCGACTTGATAGCCTTTTTTCTTAAGCAACTCCCGGAGCTTCAATTGCATGGTGAATTTTCCTTGCTGGGAGCTGGTACCCCATACTCCCAAAACCGGTTTGTTTATCTTAAACAGCTTCCCAAAATGATTGCTTGGAAGATAATTTTCATTGACCTCAGGGAAAAACACATGCCCATGTCCGGGGTTCGGGTCAAACGCATATACATTCACTCCATGCTGTTTTGCGGAATCAATCAGCCTTTTATTTATTTCAAAATCTCCAGTCAATCTTGATAACTCATATGTATGTCCCAGTATCAAAGTATCAAAACCATCCCAACAAATGTTTTCGATATCTTGTACAATTAAGTCAGGGGCTTCCTCAATATTCAGGATATTTCTTACCGCTTTACTGACCCGCCCTGAGTTTCTATGCTCATAAACATCGACGAGCTCAAAAGACAGCAGGTGTGGAAACCTTATCAAGCTGTGCATTTCTTTGTTTAATGGGAATATCGCCGCCTTTTTTATAGTAAAAGACGGTTTCCTTATTTCCGGCAAAAGCTCACTTGAAGTCAAAATATGGTCAGGAGTTATTTCCCCGTTTATTAATTGGGTTGCAATATTGCCGGTGACCATCGCATTTGTGAAGCTATTGCCGGCGAGCAGCACATAGTCGGGATTTTTCCAAGCGAGCTTGATGACCGTTCCTTTGGCACATATATCTATGTAACTGTCTTGGATATATATCATTTGCTTTGTGTTGGTTATCTCTCGTATACCAGTCACTCCGCATACACAATCAAAGGCTGCCGGATATGAAATAGCTCCGTTATTGTCAAATGCCGAGACAATTAAAGTCCCTTTATTATATATTTCCTTGCAAAGTTCAAAAAGACTTTCGATATCATGACAAATTGATAAACCCAGGCTTAAGTTTAGTATGTCAGGTTTTTCATACTTACTTACATAACACAACATTTCTATAAAAGCTGCTTCCGGTATCGTCAAATAATCATTAAATATTTTGACGACTTTAATCTCAGCAGTAGGGCAAGCTTTACGGATTAAATGGAAAACGGCTGTCCCATGGCCGATGTTATCTTCAAAATCCGGTATGCGTGTACATTCACCTGATGATTCGTCATAAATCAATCCAAAACCATCAAATTTTTCATTACTTAGTGCTGGATGCATACTATTAACACCACTATCCATTATTAAAATCTGCACGGCGAATTTCCAACCTTTCTACTATCAATGTATTTATTCAATTTAACCTGCTCATTGAAAAATAATTGCATCAAAAAACCGCCTGAATAAAGCGGTTTTGTTAATAGTAATTAACTTAATAATAGCAGCTTCTCTAATCGACAATAGGCGATCAGTTATCTATTCTCTTCTAAATATAATCCGACTCGGTTATTGAGATTGGTAATCGTCCGTTCCAATGATTGCTCGCCTAAATAACCATAAACCTCCTCAAGGATAATATCCATCAATCTATATTCATAAACCACCGCGAACATTTTCATATCAAGTAAACGGTAGATGGTATTTATTGTGGTCTGCGTTAAATAGAATATATGATATCGAGTATCTTTATCAATATGATAGGTAAATTCGATTGGCCACGTTTTTTCTTCCGAATGCCGCAGCATATATTCATCGAAAGCATTTCGTGAGATAGAAAAATAAAAATCCTGTCTGTCCATTTTTCTCATTTGAAATTCATCACTTACTGACATACTGATGAAATCCCAAGCGATCTGCTTATCTTGTGAATTACTTGCTATTGAGAATATGCTGGTAAAAATCACGTTTATTTCATCCTCACGCCCAGGAAGACCAGTTATGGTCGCATCACCGCCAAACACGTAATCTAAATCCCCTTGCAACCCATATATATTTCTAAGCTGACTATTGAAAAAGATTGGCTCATTATCCATGATTGCATCAAGCATTCTATAAAGGTCAAGTTCTTCTGGGATTGCCTCAAACATTTGTAAAAGAGTAATAAAGCGCGGGTCATCAAAATCACAAACCCCTGCTTGCCAGTCAATGAATTCATCCAAATATTGGAGTATCCAAAAATGTATGCTATGCAGTCGTTCATATGTGGCCGATATAGAATAATCAGCTTTTATTTGTAAATCAACGATTGTCTCCAATGAACGGTCAGTAGCCGCTGCCGTTTTGTTCATTATAAGTGCTTGCATGGTAAAATTTGTGGGCAAACCATATTGCTTTTCATCGACTAGCAGGGTGTCAAGTACCTGTTCGAATAAATCTTCACGACTTATTTCATCATCCTCTTTTAGGTAAGGCATTAAATCTTCAAATGTTCCTCGTTTTGCATACCTAAAATAATCATGATTCCCTGCTGTTACGATGATATCGGGATATCGTGATGCATTTCTTGAAGCAATAGTCGCATCAAATTTTTTTCTAGCCATCCTGCCTTCATCGATACAAACTCCATCCCAATAAATATCCATTGTTATGTAATAATTTTCATTTGTTCTATTGAACTGGGCTACCAGCTCATTTGCCAGCCTGTCATTTTGGAAAGTCGCTAGGATAATTTCCTTACGTCCTTGTCTATCAAAGTTGTCTTTACGGCCACAGCTGGAAAAAAGAGCAGAAATAATCAATAATAATAAGATAAAACATACTATTCGATTTTTTATTTCATGCATCATTATTTCCTCCTTCTACATTGTATTATCAAAGAAATCTAATATACATTGGACTAATACCGTTTCTCATACCCCACTTTAGTGTGAGACTTTATACAAATGCCTGTTTTGCATTTCATTAAAGTAATTTAAGAGCAGCTTATACTTATCCACACAAAGAGGGATTAGTAGTAGGCAAAGGTGTATTAGTACACGTAAAACCACGAGTCGTGTCAGTGCCTCCACTGCCATTAGAACCGCTACTTTCATATAATACCACATTATTTGTTACTTTTACTCTTTTTGGTTTCTCTAATTTTTTTTTCATGTATCTTTCCTCCTAACTTTTGGATTTAGTTTTCTTCTATCATCATATCCTATAGAACGTTTTTTGACAAGAAACAAAACAGGCAAAATTTTCTATTATCCAACATTCATTCAGGATGTGATTTCAGTTCTACAAGCATTTTACTAAAGCCATTTAGTGATGATAGGTTGTCTGTCAAAAGCATTTCATAAGGTAATTCTATCCCAAGATTGTTTTCAAGCTCAACTATAAATGAGATAAATAATAATGAATTTTGCAACCAACTTAGCAAATCAATGTCAACATTATCATTATATTCAATGTCAATTCCAATATCATTTAAGCTTTTGATAATTGCGAATACTATGTCCATATGTACTTTCCTCCCAAAATTAGTAACTGATTAGTTCAAAATAACCCTGCCTATCCATAATTTTCAACATAAAATCCAAATCTATTGGCGGGCATTTGGGGATACCTTTGACCACATAATAATATGGACAAGAGTGCCCCATGCAGATTGGCAATAATGTACATTCCTTACATTTATCCGATTTTTGTGAAACAAACCAGTTCATGTGAATATCAGCATCAAATACCATGGCTCCAGTATTCAAAAATTTACCCAGTTTGTTTTGTTTATCATCACTAAGGTGGCATGAACATTTTCTGATATTACCTTCGGCATCGATTAGGAATGCATTTTTTATTCCAAAGATACAAATACAACCACCAAGTCTTAAATGTTGATGATTTGCAAAATTGATTTTTTTAATCGCACTTTCATATATCATTCCATAAAATGCTATTTCATCTTCCCTTCTTTTAATTACTATATCATTTAATTCTTCAACTTTGGCTCCATCTAAATTTGCTACAATCGATATGTATAAACAAAAACGGGGGTCACAATCAAATACATTATTATACCAGTCCAAGAAATGGGGAATACTAGGAGTCATTTTTTTAGTGAAATTCGCTCGCAGGTTAATTATAAATTTACCTGATTTTGATTTTTTCTTTATTTCTGTTAGGTTATGTATTATCGTATCGTAGGTGGGTTCTTTATTTGCCAGCGGTCTTAGGCTATCATGTGATTCTTTAAAGCCATCTAGAGTGACTTGATATACGAAAACATTATTTTTTAAAAGCTCACAAAAACTATCATATGACAACAGATATCCATTTGTAGTTATGTGTGCTGAATAACTGCGTTTTGCCTTTTTGCATATTTCTTTTATTCTCACTGATAATCGCGAAATCACATCCATTTCGAGTAAGGGTTCGCCACCAAACCAAAATACTTTGACACCTGTATATGAAGTGATATTTCTTCTGATAAAACTAATAATCCCTTCTTGGATTTCTTCATTCATTTTACCTCTTTCAAATTTTTCATTACAGTATATACAGTTAAAATTGCATTGCTCTGTTGGCAAAATGTATAATGTCAAGATTGATTGGGATTGTAAATCATAAAAGGCAGCTTCAACTTTTAGAACTTCATTCACATTTGCCTTAACAAGCATTCCAGATTCCGTTAAGTGTTCGGTCAAAGCATTGCTTTCAATAATTTCGGGTTTATTCAGCAAATCCTCGAAATACTTCGCTTGCTCAGGTAAAGCCTTAGACTTGCACCCTGAGAATGTATTAAACATTAGTAACTCATTTTTGTCATTGTACATAAGATAATTAAACTTTGATGGTTTGAGCATATGTAGTACCCATTCTTTCACAATTTTTCAAAACGTAAAATACTGTTTGTAACATTACATTCCACAATAATCCTACTGATTTGTCGAAGATATCCTATTGCATTTCTCCACCACTTCCAGCCCCACTGAAACCCGGCTTACACTCCCGAACATCGCGACCTCCACCACCGCTTCATTTTTCGTTTTTCTTAGCTTCACTATTCTGCTCTCATTTCCTTTCAAAAACCCCGATATGATGCTGACCACATCACCCTCTTTGAATCCGTAAGACATATCTAACTTGTGCTCATCACCAATCAAATTACTCAGTATCGCTTGTTCCCCCTCCCGCATTGCGATATCACTTCTGTCCCCATAATGCAGAAACCTATAAACGTCTTTATTTTTATAAACTATCGGAAACACATTTCCGCGAAATTCCATCGATGCCATTTTCGATTCAATAAACACATACCCCGGGAAGCAATTCTTTTGGAACAGTTCCTTCTTTCCCTGCCGCCTAAACACACATGTCTTTTTTGGCACAAATGGTGTACAACTTTCTCGGCTAAGCATATTTTTAAGTCGTTCAACTATTCTCTCTTCTGCTCCAGTCTTTACAAGTAAAACATACCAGTAAACTTTCATTTTTGTCATATGAGCGCACTTTCTCCCACTCACCCTGTCCTTTCCATTTATGGTTTTGGGTTACCTTTTCTTTATATATTATCCTTTCAGCTCTCTTTGACAAGCTCTGCTCGACAATGCGCTTAAAGTGTTTGTGATAATCAATAGAAATTTATTTTTGATCATGTGTTGATTGTAGCAATAACAATGCTTTTATTAATAAATTAATAATAAACTTGTATTTTAAGAATAATCTTGAAAAACCTACTGGTAATTCTGCTTCTTCATTATCATCAGCTTTGTAAATCGAATTTATTGTTTTAATGTTTGTCAACCCAAGCAAATAATCAATTGATATCCCATATCGCTTCGAAATGGAAATCAGTAAATCGACCGGCATCTTTTCTGGATAATTTTCCATTCTGCTAATCGACTGCTGGGAAACCCCTAACTCATCAGCCATTTCTACTTGGCTTATTGATAAAATTTTACGTAATTCCTTAATCCGACTTTTTTCTGACTGTTTTTTCATATTTCTCCTTTGATATTTATTATTCTACAACATATGCGATGAAAAATTCACTCACAATGAGTGTATCATTACTCAAAATAAATGTAATGGTTATGAAACGTAATTATTTGTAGTTATATCTGGTTATATTTGCTTAGTATTATAGAAGCCCTTGCGACGTTCGTGTTTCTGGGTAATAAAATAAGGGAAGAAGGATGCCCCTCTTCCCAATGTGATAGTTTTCTTCATGATATCGTCCCTATCTGCTCCGCAAAAGACCGTACAAACAGATTATTTTGTTGCTCACCTATTCTCTTCTAAATATAATCCGACCCGGTTATTGAGATTGATAATCGTCCGTTCTAATGATTGCCCGTCAAAATAATCATAAACCTCCCCAAGGATAACATCCATCAATCTATCATCAAAAACCATCGCAAACATTTTCATGTCAAGCAAATGGTGGAAGGTATTTATTGTGTCCTGCCTTAAATAGGACATCTTGTAACGGGTATTATCACCAAAATAAAGGGTATATGCGATTGGCCATACTTTTTCTTCCGAATGCCGCGATATATATTCATCAAAGACATTCCGGGAGATTGTCAAATAAAAATCCTCTCTATCCATTTTTCCCATTTGAAATTCATCGCTCACGGAACTGCTGATGAAATCCCAGGCTATCTGCTTATTCCGTGTATTACGTGTCATTGAAAATATGCTAGCAGAAAACACATTTATCTCATCCTCACGTCCCGGAAAACCAATTATGGTCGCATCACCGCCAAATAAATAATCGATCACCCCTTGCAATTTATATATATTAGTAATTTGATTGTACAGAAAGATTGGTTCATTATCCTTGATTGCGTCTAGTACTCTAAAGTAGTCAGTTTCTTCCGGGATATCCTTGAACATTTCCAAAAGGGATATAAAAAGTGGGTTATCAAAATCACAAACCCCTGCCTGCCAATCAATGATGTCATCCAGATAATGGAGTATCCAAAAACGCAAATTAAAAAACCGCTCATAAAAAGTCAATATGGAATAATCAGCCACTTTTTGTAGTTCAGTTATTGTTTCCAATGAACGGTCAGTAGCCGCTGCTGCTTCAGTCAACATCAGCGCTTGTATGATAAAATGTGTAGGCAAACCATACTGTTTTTCATCAACTAGCAGGGTGTCAAGTACTTGTTCAAATAAATCTTCACGTCTTATTTCTTCATCCGCTTTTAGATATGGCATCAAATCTTCAAATACCCCCCGTCTTGCATATCTGAAATAATCATAATTCCATTCTGTCACAACGATGTCGGGATATCGTGATGCTCTTTTGTTAGTAATAGCCGCGTCAAATTTTTTTCTGACCATCTGGCCTTCATCAACACAAATCCCATCCCAATACACATCAATTGTTATGTAATAATTTTCATTTGTTCTATTGAACTGATTTACCAGCTCACTTGCCAACCTATTACTTTGAAAAGTCGCCAGAATAATTTCCTTACGCCCTTGCCTGTCAATATTGTCATCGCGACCACAACCGATTGAGAATACAAAAATAATTATTAGAATTATTGATAATTTTACTACTCTACTCCATCCCATAAATCCCTCCTCTGCTTTTGAACATTTACTCAATTTCAGTATAAGGCATGAAACTTTTTATTCAATACTAAATCGCCGAAAAATACATTACGGACGCCGAAATGTCGTTTTACCTTCCTTTTCGCTTTTATTTGGATTCCCCTTGACTTTGTAAGAAAACCGAAGCACAATAAAGTTTACCATTAAACAAGGAGAACCAACATGACTATAAACTTACAAGGAAAAATTGCAGTTATCACCGGCGCGACCGGCCAACTGGGGCGCGTGATGGCACGAACACTGGCATCGTCCGGAGCAGACATCGTTGTTTGTTATGCAAAGAATAACGCAATGGCAGACAAACTAACTGACGAAATAAAGTCATTGGGACGGCGTGCTTTGTCCATACAAGCAGACATCACCAATGAAGTTTCTTTAAACCAAATGCGTGACAAAATAACAGCAACACTTGGTTGTGCCGATATAGTCGTGAACAATGCCATTATCCAATACGAATGGAAGTCAATATTAGAGCAAAACCTGACGGATTTCCAAAGCCAATTTGATTCGTGCGTAATGCAAAGTGTGCTGACTGCCAAAGCGTTTTTGCCTGACATGATAAAAAAAGGTTATGGCCGGTTTATCGGTATAAATACCGAATGTTCGGTTTTGTGTAACGCCGGTACCGGCGCATATGCTTCCGCCAAACGAGGTATGGATGGTCTATACCGCGTATTGGCAAAGGAAGTCGGTACATCCGGGGTGACGGTCAATCAAGTCGCACCGGGTTGGACTATCAGTGATAGGGATAGAGAAAGAAACTCGGAAATTTCTCCGGGATATTCCGAAAACGTACCACTTAAACGCCGCGGAACCGACCAGGAAATTGCCAACGCAGTTTTATTTTTCGCCTCGGATTTATCATCGTTCATTACGGGTGTATGTTTGCCGGTAAGCGGTGGAGCAGTGATGGTATAAACCACGGTACCCGGGCGACCTTTTCCTTGCGTCCCCTCCCTTACCATGTTATAATACCCCTATGGCAACAGAGAAGAAAAAAGTCCGGAGAAACAGAAATATCCGTACCTTTCTAGTTTTTATCGCGACCCTGTCAATTGTTTTACTGGTCGGCCTTTCGGCA
>Ga0209737_10000754_pt1 | contig 24907 bp, 20 predicted proteins | sample TergutCu122P3_FD_187284 | JGI IMG/M metagenome (GOLD analysis project Ga0209737, IMG submission 187284) | Cubitermes ugandensis P3 segment gut microbial communities from Kakamega Forest, Kenya - Cu122 P3 (SPAdes) (version 2) | ecosystem: Host-associated > Arthropoda: Insects > Digestive system... | reverse complement strand
TCCGCGATGACCGCGTGTATACCTATTTCAGCCTCAAAGCGGGCGAACGCAAGACGTTTGTGGTGCAACTGTCGGCGGCATACAGGGGGAGGTTTTACCTGCCTGCGTTTTCGTGCGAGGCGATGTATGATGCGAGCGTGACTGCGAATAGTGAGGGGAAATGGGTGGAAGTTGTGGAATGAGAAGACCGTAAGATGGTAAGACTGTAAGAAGCGGCGGAGTGAATAACTTCGCCGTTTTTTTCAAAAAAGTTGCTGTTTTTTGAAGAGGAAAGGGAAAAATGTTATTTTTGCAAAAATATTTGAAGGGCGAATGCAACGTTTTTTGATTTTGTGCATCTATAAAATAAAGAAGTATTTTTAAACCATAAATGAATAAAAAAATGAAAAGGATTATTTTACACATGATGACAGCGGCAGTTCTTTTGACAACTTCCTGTAATAAACTTGATTACGATGGGAATTCGGGTCAAATAACAATGTTAACACCAATATCCGGTGAGTTGACTATTTTCATGGCTGGCTCTGGTACTGTGACCATTGATTGGGGAAACAAAACAAAAGTTGAAACACACAAACTTTTGGCTTTTGATGTTGATGTTTGGGGAATACGCGGAGGTGCTTTAAATTATAAATTTAGTCATGATTATTCCGGCACATCTGCCCGTACCATAAAGATAACCGGCGCCATTACACACCTTTTTTGCTCACATAATCAATTAACAGATTTGAATATAAGCAATAACACTGGGTTAATTTATTTGAAATGTTCAGATAATCAATTATCGAGTTTGGATGTAAGTAAAAACACGGCACTAATAGATTTGGATTGTTTGAATAATCAATTAACAAATTTGGATGTGAGCAGTTGTTCGGCGTTAATAAGATTAGGTTGTTGTAATAATCAGATAACGAGTCTGGATGTGAGCAAAAATAAAGCGTTAACGCGATTGTATTGCGGCGGTAATCCTTTAAAAAGATTGGATGTGAGCAAAAATGCACTGATAGAATTGGGTTGCAGTGATAATCAATTATCAAGTTTGGATGTGAGCAATAATACCTCGCTGTTATATTTGGATTGTTCCAGAAATCAGTTGACAAGTCTGAACGTTAGCAATAATACTGCGCTGAAAACTTTTATATGTGATTTTAATCAATTTACAAAATTGGATGTTAGCAGCAATACTGCGTTGGTATGGTTATCGTGCCGCTCTAATCAATTAACAAACTTGAATGTGAGGAATAATAGCGTACTGGAAACATTTGCTTGCCAATCAAATCAACTATCAGCCGAAGGGTTGAATGATTTATTCTCAACACTACACAATAATCCTTCTCGGGTATATTTAAATAAAACTGTATTCATCTGCAATAATCCCGGAACAGACAATTGCACTCAAAGCAATGCAACGAATAAGGAATGGACAGTTGATGTAACAAATTTACTGATACCCTGGTAATTGCAGGCGAACCGAAGAAGTTTGTGGTATAACTCTCGGCGGCGTACCGGGGCAGGTTTTACCTGCCTGCGTTTTCATGAGAGGCGATGCATGTTGCAAATTTCTTCACTACTTTTCAACCTTTTCCTCAATCTTCGAGGAGATTCGCAATATAGCCTCGGTTAGTTTTTCTTCGGGCAGAATAATATTGAAATCATCCCAAAACGAAGCATCGTATACATAGTTGGTTTCTGACAGGATGTTTTGTGTGGGTTGACTTTCGCGAAAAGGGAAGCGTTTGGCGTTGAGCGTGTCGATATGGCTGGTGGCCATTTCGAACCATGTATGTACGGAGGATGTTCCGGCCAGAAATTTCTTTTTTTTGACTTTGAAAAAGAGATCGCCGCGGGTGTGGTTCACATAATATTTTCCGTTCCAGTGCTGGTAGGTCACTGAGTAACTGGCTTCCTGCGGGGTGATATCTATATTTTTGTTGTGTTTCACTACCAGCATGGACTGCGCTTGCTTGATGAAATCAGGATGTATCTGGAAACGTGCATGAAGCAATGCATAATTTTCTTCGTCGATATACAACTCGCCCTTGTACAGCGGCCCCATTATACCGGGTTTTTGTTCGAATGCGATTACATGCGCTAAACGATCGTTGGTAACAGCCATTGCTATTTTCGTGTAATGGTACATGTTTTCGTCATTCAAAACAAGAAAATCGGGCGTATTCTTAATAATATCGAGCATCAGACTGGCGCCCACGCCGGCTTTCATCTTCATCGCCACCGTGTCAGTGAGTTGCTGGTTACTGATTGTACGCATCTTCATCATTTTCACCATGTCGGTATGTTGGCTGCTGTACCCGGTTTTATACACACGGAATACTGCTTCGGTGAGGTTGGCGAAACCGCGTCGAAGGTTGATGCCTTCGCGGTAGAAAGTAGTCAGGTAATGAGGTGTATCGGAATAGTTGTGCACTCGTGCAGCCAGCATGTCCTTGATCAACTTCTGAGGATTAATTAAACGAATAATCACTGCTTCGAGGGGGATATAACGTGTTTCGAGGTACACGTCCGCTTTGCTTTCAGCCAGCAGGTTAACCGGTACGAATTGCGTCTGGTAGCCGAGGTGTGAAAAATGAATATAGGTATTGCGTAACGAATCGGGCAGTTTGAGGGAAAACTGCCCGTTTTGATTGGCAACCGTGCCCATTCCGGTTTCCACAATACCTACTGTGCAATATGCAACAGGCTCGCCCGATTCCCTGTCTCTTACGGTTCCTTCGAGTATGATATGTGTGGGTGTTTGAGCGATTGAAAGAGGTTTTTTTGCCGGTGCAGTATTTTCTATTTTTTTGTAGAGCAGAATGTGGTTGCCGTATAATTTGATACGTATTTCATTGTCGCCTGTAGCTCTGGCAATGGCGTCTTTCAGGGAATATTTTCCTGATGGTATCCGAACGCTACGATTGCTGTTGATTATCTTGCTGTCATACATAAAAAGATAACCCGTCAGTTCGGAAATATAGTTCAGTATTTCGTAGGTAGTTCCTTTCCGGTTAGACAATTGAACAGTCCGGTCGGGAAGGTTATCGCTTTGCGCCTGTAGTGGAAAGCAGGAAAACAAAGCGAAAACAACGGATAATAAACAGGATATGTATCGCAAGATGAATGATTGAATAACAACAATATTACGACACAAAAGTAGAAAAAATATGTTTATTGACGAATCCTTTTTCTAAATCTTTATTGCGAAAAATCAAGATTTCATATATATTTGTACTTTCAAATTTAATATGAAAATGATTGCGTCATGCTTGATAAAATCAACAAGATAAAAGAAGAGGCCAGCCGCTATAAAGCCGCCACACAAGCCGAACTCGAAGAGTTTCGTCTGAAGTACCTCAGTAAAAAAGGACAGTTGAACATACTGTTTGATGAGTTCAGAACCATCGCCGGTGAGCAAAAACGGGAGGCAGGTCAAAAACTCAACGAGCTGAAAAACATGTTGACCGAAACTTTTGAACGATATAAGGATGCGTTGGACAGCGAGAAGGTAAGTGCACATGACAATGATCTGACACGTCCCGGTGAATCAATACCCATGGGATCGCGGCACCCGATATCTACTACCCGTAATGAGATTTGCGAAATTTTTTCCCGTTTGGGTTTTACCATTGCTGAAGGGCCGGAAATAGAAGACGACTGGCATGTGTTTTCCGCTCTGAATTTCCCGAAGGATCATCCTGCCCGCGATATGCAGGATACGTTTTTCATCACAAAAAACCCTGATATTGTGCTTCGTACGCATACATCCTCTGTTCAGGTGCGTGTGATGGAAACTACCCAGCCGCCCATTCGCATGATTATGCCCGGGCGCGTATTCCGTAACGAGGCGGTATCGGCGCGCGCTCATTGTATTTTTCATCAGGTGGAAGGTTTATACGTGGCCGAAAATGTATCATTTGCCGACCTGAAGCAGATATTATTGTTCTTCTCGAAGGAAATGTTTGGCGAAAAGGCACAGATACGTCTTCGCCCGTCATTTTTCCCTTTTACCGAACCATCGGCTGAAATGGATGTATCATGCACCTGTGGCGGAAAAGGATGTAATCTGTGCAAAGGTACCGGATGGCTCGAAATTATGGGATGCGGCATGGTTGACCCCAGTGTGCTCGAAAATTGCGGCATCGACTCTCGAAAATATTCTGGTTTTGCTTTCGGAATGGGTATCGAACGAATTGCATTTTTGAAGTATCAAATTAAGGACATTCGCATGTATTTTGAGAACGATGTGCGTTTCCTGAAACAATTTTCTGCAACGGGATTTTAATACATTTTTTACAGTAAAAATACTTTCCTTATGAAAACATTCATTTTGGCGTCTGTAGTATTATTAACAGCATGTTCCATTGAGTCCCCCATCCATTACAGGGACAATACGCAATGGAGGATATGGTTCGACCGTCCTGCAAGTACCTGGGAAGAAACGCTTCCGCTGGGCAATGGACGACTGGGTATGATGCCCGACGGGCATATCGAAAGAGAAACGATCGTATTGAATGATATCACCTTATGGTCGGGTGGAGTGCAGGATGCCAATAATCCCGAAGCGGCAAAATATCTGCCTGAAATACGCAGATTGATTTTCGAAGGCAAAAATGATCAGGCTCAAGATCTGGTATACAGAACTTTTGTCTGCAAGGGGCAAGGGTCGGGGAATGGGCGCGGCGCAGATGTTCCTTACGGAAGTTACGAACTGCTCGGTAATCTGTATATTGACTATCAATATCCCACCGACAATAAAAAAACGGAAAAATACCGCCGGACCCTGTCCCTGAACGATGCGATAGCAAGGACTACATTTGTGATGGACAACGTGAAATATACCCGCGAATACTTCACCGATTTTCATCGCGATGTGATGGTTGTCAGGCTTTATGCCTCCGAAACAGGTAAATTGAACTTTCACCTGGGCATGGATCGTCCGCAGGCGTTTGAAACAACGCTCAATGGCGATCAGTTGATGATGAAAGGACAATTGAACAATGGAACTGACGGGAAAGGCATGCGATATTTGGCGCAGGTTGCGATAAGGCTTACCGGTCCGGGAAAAGTAGAAGGTAACAACGGAAAACTGATCGTAACCAGCGCCCAGGAAGCATTGATTTTCATTTCGGCCACTACCGACTATAAAGATTCCGGATATGAGGCAAAATGCACCCAACTGCTCAACAATGCTCTTTCTGAAAACAAATACACCACCATAAAAACGGAACATTCAGACGCTTTTCACGCATATTTCGACAGAGCAAGCCTGAATTTGAAGTCGCACACAGGGAAAGACACCATCCCCACTAACCGCCGTCTGATCGCTTTTGCATCAGACCCGTACGACAACGGATTAGTGGAACTTTATTTCCAGTACGGACGTTATTTGCTCATTTCGAGTACGCGGAGAGGACTTTTGCCGCCCAATCTTCAGGGATTATGGGCAAATACCATCCATACGCCCTGGAATGGCGACTACCACCTCAACATCAACGTACAGATGAACCACTGGCTTGCTGAGCCAACCAATCTTTCCGATCTGCATCTTCCGCTTTTAAGATTCACATCAAGCCTCGTTGAACCCGGACGCGAAACGGCAAAGGCGTTCTACAAAGCCGATGGATGGGTGGCGCACATGATGACCAACATCTGGGGATTCACAGCGCCCGGTGAACATCCGTCGTGGGGAGCGACCAATACCGGCGGAGCATGGCTCTGCGCGCATCTCTGGGAACATTACGATTATACCTGCGACCGCAGTTATCTACAGCGCGCATATCCCACCCTGAAAGGCGCTTCGGAGTTTTTCATGAGCACACTGGTCAAAGAGCCGCGACACGGGTGGCTTGTGACGGCGCCCACTACTTCGCCCGAAAATTCCTTCTACATGCCGGGTACGGATAAAGCCGTCTACATCTGCGCAGGCTCAACGATGGACAACCAGTTGGTGCGCGAACTGTTTACCAATACCATTGCGGCAGCGCAAATACTGAATCTGGATGCTGATTTTTGCAATAAGTTGCAGAAAGCCATCAACCAATTGCCTCCCAACCGCATTGGCAGTGACGGACGTTTGATGGAATGGCTCGAAGAATACGAAGAAACCGACCCGCAGCACCGTCATGTGTCGCATTTGTACGGTTTGCATCCCGGCAATCAAATCACGCCGCTTCTCACGCCTGAACTGGCCGAAGCAGCCCGTCAATCCCTTGAAGTGCGCGGCGACAGAGGAACAGGATGGTCGCGTGCATGGAAAATCAATTTCTGGGCAAGGTTAGCCGACGGAAACCGCGCTTACAAATTACTATGCAGTCTGCTTGCTCCCTCGCGCGACGTTAATGTGTCGTATGCTGGCGGTCGCAGCAACAGTGGCAGCGGCACCTATCCCAATTTGTTCTGCGCACATCCACCTTTTCAGATCGATGGAAATCTTGGTGGCGCAGCCGGAATAGTAGAAATGCTGCTGCAAAGCCATACGGGTATTATTGAACTGTTGCCAGCATTACCCGAAGTTATGGCTGAAGGCTCGTTCGACAGGTTTTGCGTTCGTGGCGGGGCAGAAATCAGCGCTGCATGGAGAAACCATCAACTGACGTCGGCGCTGCTAAAGGCCACCGTAGATAATACATTTAAAATAAAGATTCCTGAATATGCAGAAAACGTCAGATTTGAAAAAAACCGTACCCCGCTGGAAGTTGGAATCGTTGGCGGTGTAGCCGAATTAACGTTGAAAAAAGACGAAACGGTACAGATATATTTTTAGGTTTACAGAAAAAGCATCATTGTCGACATCAATGTCAACACATATACCACTATGCGGTAATTTTTCTCCGATATCTTTTTCACAAAAACAATACCCATCCATGCGCCGGCGGCAATGGATGGCAACATGACAAGATTGAACATTAGCGTTTCACCGCTGATGTTGTGCCATACGAAATATTGCAGGGGCAACTTCAAAAAATTGATTATCATGAAAAACCAGGCTGTTGTCCCAACAAAAGAATTTTTGGGCAGACGTACTGAAAGCAGGAAAACAGTCATAATCGGCCCTGCTGCATTGCCGATCATTGTCGAAAATCCGCCCATCACGCCAAATAATGCAGCAAACCACCACGATGAAGGGATTTCGGTATTTTTGCCCCTATATTCGTTCCACAGCATCACGCCAAGACCGGCAAGAATGCAGGCTCCGATCAATGTTTTAAAACCCTTGTCGGGTATCCAGTGATCGGTAAGCAGTGCAAGTGCAAATCCTGACAATGACCAGGGCAGAAGACGGATGACATACTTCCACTCGGCACTTCGGCGGTAGTAGGACACAGCAAACAAATCGGCCAAGCACAACATCGGAAGCAGGATGCCGGTGGACGGTCTGGCGCCAAAGATGAGGGCTAAAACAGGAACAACTATTGTTCCCAGTCCGTTGATCCCTGTTTTGGATATACCGATACACAAACCGCATATTAGCACAACGCACCATTCCCATGAAGATAATGGAAATATGGTAAAAAAATCTTTCAAAATGGTATTCTTTGTAAATAAGGGTTTTATCTGTTGTTTTTACCGGTGGCGCTACGATATATTGTTTCGCCGGTATGATTCACAAAAGAAAACCAAACGCTGTCCCTGGAAACTGTGAACACTGTAAATCCGGGATTGTCGCTGCAAAATACCGTCCCTTCTGTTGCTTGAACACTGCGCCCTGCTGCAGCCGAAGAATTGACAATGTAATTTACCGTTTTTCCTGCGGGTTGAATATGTTGGAAATTATGGATATGTCCTGAAATGTAAAAGTCTGCTTTGCGTTTTTCCAGAATCTTTCCGACACGTTTTCTCATGTCTTTTCTTTCGCTTTCAGGCTTATCGGTACCGGCATATACCGGATGATGCCCGATAACGAATTTCCAGCGCCCTTTTGAAGAGACGAGCGTTGAATCGAGCCAGAAGAGTTGCCGCTCGACGCTTTGTTGGCCGATGTCGGTAAAATCTTCGTCTGTGCGGTTTTTGTCAATAAGAGGGGTGGTGTCGATAAATACGAACAATGCTTTTTGTTTTTTCCCAAGAGGTTTTTCTATTGAGAAATAACGTGCAGGCGCATTCCATCTATCGCTGATATTGGAATAATCGATGATTGCCTGAACACTCCCGCGATAGCAATGATTACCCGGAACAACATAAAACGGTATTGCTTGCAATGATTGTGCGGTGTATACGTTTTCGAATTTGAGTTGCCATTCAGAATCAGTGATGCTTGCTACACCGTCGTCGTGAATAGGATCGCCGGCAACTGCAACAAAGTCGATTAGATGCTTTTCAGCCCGTTGCCCCATGAGATCAGCGATATTTTGCTGTTCCGACTTCTCGCGACGCCCCATATCAGAAGCTACTATAAAATTAATCGCCTTATCCTCTGGCGACTTACAGCAACAAACCAGTAACGATAGACACAATATAAGAATATTTTTCATGACAATATGTATTTGATTGTGCAAATATATTAAATATATCATTACCTTTGGCAGGTTAAATCTTAAAATAAAAAAAACGATGGAAAGGACAATATTTAAACTGATTCTGACAGCATGTATGTTGCTGTTTTGCATGGCTGGACGTGCACAGACCGCCAGCGACCCGGTAGGGGTGTGGGTATATTCAATTCCAGAAGCGCCCTACGAGTATTCGACAGGTAAAGCAGAGTTCAAAAAAGTCGACGGAAAGTTGACCATGACGATGACCTCAGGCGATTACCCTGCTATTCCCCTCGAAGTGACAGTAAAGGAGAATAAAGAGTATGTCTGCAAGTTCTCGTCCTCTGAATTTGCGATGACCATCACTCTAAAACCTGACGGCGATAACCTCAAAGGATTTGTCGCTTCAGACCAGTGGGAGGTGGCCATTACAATGAAGCCGGATAAGAAGTAAAACCGGAAATCAGGAAAACTGGCCGGAAGTGTTGTCTGCACTTCCGGGCTTTTTTATTTTTTATCAGGTTGTAAATTGTATAAAATTTATTCATACATTTGCATCTTTAAAATTTTAATCAAATCATTATCATGACAAATAGAAGACAATTTATTAGAAACGCATCGCTCGCAGCAGCGACGGGCGTTTTTGCTGCAAGCAGCACAGTTTCGGCTGCCTCAGTATCCGACAGTCAACAAACGAAAAAATCATTTGGATTGCAGACCTATTCGCTAACGAATAGGGAGATGGCAAGGCCAGGGCAAGTAGCGGATCGGGAATTTTCTTCCGACGTACCGGCCGGATTAAAGAGAATAAAAGCATTGGGTTATTCCTTTCTTGAATTAGCCGGTTATGGCGTCAGAGATGGAGTTTCCAGAATTGGAGCCGTTCCCATTGCTGAATTTAAAAAGTATGCCAATGATGCCGGATTGGAAATAAGAAGTACGCATGTCGGACATACGACCTATCCCAGAGATAGAAGTAATCGGCAGCAAGAATTGGATCATTGGAAAAGAGCATTCGATGACCACAAGTCCATCGGATGTAAATACGTCATTCAACCCGGAGATCCACCCATGGTCAGCACTGAGGATGTGACTTTCATGGGTGAATTGTACAATGAATTAGGCAGACTTGCAAAAACAGCAGGGGTTACCTTTGGATACCACAATCATGCGCTCGAATTTAAGCGTGTCATCCCTGGAGGATACGAACGCCTGTCATTAAGGGAGGGTCCGAGATTATCACACGCCAAGATTGTTTACGATGCACTGATAGAAGCAACTGATCCCGAATTAGTTTTGTTTGAACTTGATGTGTACTGGGCAGTAATGGGGCAAAGTGATCCTGTGGCATACATGAAAAAGTATCCCAAGCACATACGTGTGGTACACATCAAGGATGTGGCTGTATTAGGCGAATCAGGAATGATGAACTTTCAAAAAATATTCGAAACGGCATACGGCCTCGGTATTCAGGATTTCATCGTCGAATTGGAAGGCTACGCAGCAGGGTCACAGTTTGATGGCGTCAAAGGCTGTGCAGACTACCTGCTGAAAGCACCTTTTGTGAAATAACCGCAAATGTTATCCATTCGCAATCTGCAAGCCTCCATACAGGGCAAACAAATTTTAAAGGGCGTGAACCTCGAAGTAAAAGCGGGGGAAGTGCACGCTATTATGGGGCCGAATGGTACGGGTAAAAGTACGCTGGCGTCGGTGATTACTGGTCGTGACCAGTTTGAAATCACTGGCGGCAGCGTTCATTATAAAGATGCTGATTTGCTGAAAATGAAACCCGAAGAGCGCGCCCGCGGTGGTATTTTTTTGAGTTTCCAGTATCCTGTGGAAATTCCGGGAGTGAGCATGGCTAATTTCATGAAATTAGCCGTAAATGAACAGCGCAAACACAAAGGATTACCACTCCTGTCTGCATCTGCATTTTTAAAACGCATGCGCGAAAAGGCGGCATTGGTGGAACTCGATTCGTCATTGATTAGCAGGGCGGTAAACGAAGGTTTTTCGGGCGGCGAAAAGAAACGCAATGAAATCTTCCAGATGGCCATGCTTGAACCCGACCTGGCCATCCTCGACGAAACCGACAGCGGCCTCGACATTGACGCGCTTCGAGTGGTCTCTGCCGGCGTGAACGCGCTCCATACCCCCGAAAATGCGTTTATCGTTATCACACACTACCAACGCTTGCTTGATTACATCGTCCCCGATTTTGTTCATGTGATGGTCGACGGACAGATTGTAAAAACCGGAGGGAAAGAGTTAGCGCTCGAATTGGAAGAAAAGGGATACACAAATTTTAATGATTGATAAACCATTTTTAATAACCTCAAAAAGCGAATATAGACTTTTTGGAGTGGACTCAAAAATTCATGACAAGGTTTACAAATCAATTCTCGTGGATAATGATTTGTATTTTGCGTTTTTAAGGACAAAATCATGGCAATATTTTTGCTTGAATCACCTGTACCTAAATCAAAATCCGTTGTAAATGAGAGGTGTATGTTCGCATCAATAAAATCAAATTTTGAATAATAGTCTTTTAACTTTTTTTCTCCAGGTATTAGTACAACCTCATCAAAATTCATTTTTCCACATGCTTTTAACGTTTCATACACTACTTTTGAACCATAACCTTTACGGCGATATTCAGGAAGAGTTGCTAAACCGAATAAATATGCAGTATTACCTAAAGCACTAGTACAAGGTACAATGCAAAAAAGTGAAACAATTTTATTTTCAATTTTACAGGTAATCATACATTCTGGTAAATAAAACCGATTTAGAAAAGAATCAAAATATTTTTCAGAGTCATTAAAACATTTAGTCCAAACTTCCTTTATTTGACAAATGTCATCTGTAAAAGATTTACCCATCTCTATCCGAATTTGCTGGTTGCTAAAACCATAATCATTTCTATTCAACATGTTTCTATGTGTAATATATTATACTACAATGGCGCAAATATAGTGTTTATTTATAATATATCACAAATAAACTTACAGCAACGGACTAAACAGCCTCGCCACCGATTCGCGGAATACTATCCATCGTGGGCGCGTTTCCCATTCTTGGATATTGATATATTTCAAACCCTTGATGTCGTTCATGAAAATGTTACGAAGGGCAATTGTTTTGCGCTGGTCGTAAATCAGTGCATTGACCTCAAAATTCTGGTCGAAACTGCGTATGTCCATATTGGCTGTGCCGATGGAGCAAAACGCGTCGTCCACCATCATCAGTTTTGAATGGGGATAACCTTTGTGATAGAGATATACCTTGACATCGGCGTCGAGCAATTCGCCAATGTATGAAAACGAACTCCAACTGACTAATTTCGAGTCGGAATGTTTGGGTAACAGCATACGCACATCTACACCACTCAAAGCAGCGGTGCGCAGGGCGGTAAGGATGCTCTCGTTGGGCAGGAAATAGGGGGTGGATATATAAATGTATGATTTGGCGGTAGCAATAGCCGAAAAGAATGTTTGCATGATACTTGCCCAGTCAGAATCGGGGCCGCTGGCTACAATTTGCATCAAGTTGCGGTCAGTGATTTCAACGGGTGGAAAATACTTGTCCTGATTGTGTATGTTGCGTTTGCTCACGAAGTACCAGTCGAGCAGGAAAACTGATTGCAGTGAATATACGGCTTCACCTTCGACTTTCAGGTGCGTATCGCGCCAGGGGCCGAGTTCTTCGCTGCCGGAGATGTAGCGGTCGGCAATATTCATTCCGCCAACAAATCCCAGTTTTCCGTCGATAACAATAATTTTGCGGTGGTTACGATAATTGACCTTGTTGGTGAAATAGGGAAACCTCACGGGCATAAATGGAAACACCTGCACTCCGGCATTTTTCAGCGACAGGATATATTCATCACTTAACGACCAGCATCCAATATCGTCGTAAATGACCCTTACCTCCAGACCTTCCTGCGCTTTACGAATGAGTATGCGGCGCACTTCGTTTCCGATTCGGTCGTCGTCGATGATATAATATTCTAAATGAATATGTTTTTCTGCTTTGTTGAGTTCTGCGATGATGTGTTCAAAAGTAACCTTTCCGTTGACTAATATTTTCAAGCGGTTGCGTTCAGTAAGCAGCGCTTTGTCTGAATTATACAGCATCTTCATGATATGCGCCTTTCCAGTGACTAATTTGTCCGACCAGTATGCCGCATCAGGTTTATTGCCTGGCTGGTACTGTGCCAGTTTTTTTATTTGTTCGCTGTCGGCTAATTCTTTTCGCGAAAAAATCTTTTCCTTTCGATAGTTCTTTCCGAAATAAAAATACAAAACAATTCCCAACAAAGGCACAAAAGTAACCACGAGCAACCAGGCGATGGTTTTCATGGGGTCGCCGCGTTGCTGAATCACCAAAACCACCATAAATACGATGGTGATGATGTAGAGCAGTTTTAGAAGGTCATTTTGTATTAAGGCATACATTATCTATTTGTAAAACTTAATGGTTTTGAATTGCCAAGGACTGAAACGCAAATTGTTGGCATTCTTACCCAGTACATTTCCATTCAGGTCTACTTCAGAAAGTTGAAAAGGCGCCACATTGAGTTGAAGGGTTGATTCTTTCGATACATCATTGTATTTAAAGAACCGTGCGAGAATTGACCCGTTTTGTGCATAAAGCGCCGTGAGCATTACATCATTACCGGTTTGCATTTGCAATGGCGCTATTCTGCTGTTCATTTTCCCGGTAGCGTTTTTGTTTTCAATGGTTGGCACGCGGAACGAATATTCAAGCGCTTTTTTGGGTAAATCAGCCATATACCAGTTTCCCTCGTAGGGATAGAGGGCAAATTCATCTTCGTATTTTCCATACAAAGGTCTGGTTCCCCAAATATAATACATCGAGTATGCCATAGGAATGGACAGGCTGTTGTCTTTTTCACGAATACTTCCCATAATACCTTTATTGAAAACAGCCAGCCCTTTATTTTGTTCATGGAGGGCTGTCCAGTAATTTCCTTCAATGTTGGCGTCGGAGGTTTCGGCAATGGCAAATGGCAAATCCCTTACGCCAACAGCATTTTTACTGAAGTTGGGAAACATCTTGAACCTTAATTTTTCATCATGCACAAAAGGCGAATGACTGTCACGCAGGTCTTTGGTAGGAAGTCCAATTTTTTGGCCGTTATAGGTGAAAGAGGTTTTACATTCAATAACGGGTCTGTCTTCGTACATGGTGATTTCCAATGAATAGGGTATACCGGCAATGTATCCGTTTTCGGTCATTTTTACCCATGGCGCATACCCCGATTGTTTGTGAATCGTCCATTTCCCTGATGATTGACATACAGCGCCATCAATGGTTCCTTCGAAAAAAGCAGCCCTGCCTTCCCTGTTTTGCAATAAATATTCGTTTTTTGTATTTTTCAAATATTCAATACCACCGGCGGAATTTAATTTCATTTCATAAAAAGGCGTCTTAATTAACAGATTGGCTTCGTCGATGCTGTACAGATTCGAATTCATCCTGACTGGCTCATCGGTTGGTACAATTGAAAAGGTGGTCAGACTGACCGGTTCCAAAGGCGCCTTGAAAGCGATGTAAGCATCCAGAATACTGCCATCCGAATAGGTATTTGAATTGATAATGTATGCAGGTAAAACTGTATCTTCACATTTTATAAACAGGTTTTTCGCCGTTCCCTTGTAAAAAGACACATATGCCACCATCCATTCAGAGCGTTTCCACGACAACGGATTGAAAACCGTTATCTGCTTCAATCCTTCGCCTTTCATATTGTCAGAAAAGAAACGCATACAGGATTCAATCACATTTGATGACAGGCGATAAGATTCGGGCAGCAGTTTTCTTGCTTCCGGAAGCAGACCAACAATTTGAACATCGTGGTGCTGGGCTACCAATAGATTTTTCCATGCCTTGTCCAGGTCTTTTTCATAAGAGGCGCCTCCATACATCATGGCCAGAGCATTCAGTCTTTCGGCAGTTAAAACCGAAACTTCTGATTTTCTGCATTCGTTCCATATCTCGTTGCCGCAATACCCCCAGGGCATTCTAACGGTGAAATCGTTGGGACGGGTGACCATGTTTTCTTTGGGTGTTGGATATTTTTCCATCATTTCGTCCAACAATATCCATTGAAATTTTTTCTTCCCTTCGTATTCCTTCACTAATTCTTCCTTTCTCAAATCGGAATCGTCAGCCCTTGACGCCAATAATGGTTGAATGTGTTTGAATTGTTTTCTGAAATCATCTAATGATTCGGTGGCGTCTTTGCCGGGATATCTGGTCAGTATCCATGTGTCAACCGTTGTTTTGCCGAATGCAGCGCCCTGGCCAACATAAGTGGGAACTGTCGGGATTTTGCTTCCATCAAGACCAACCCACCAACCTATCGGGACATTGAATACAGGGTTATATCCGTACATCATATAATGTGTGCGCATTATAGCGCCATCAAATCCAAATCCTTTGATAATCTGCGGAATTTGACTGTGCATGGCATGTTCGCTCATCATGTAAACAGGAGGGCGATAATTGAATAATCGTTTTTCAGTATCCAGAGCATAATAGATTTGGCGTATGTTGGCTTCATCGGAAATAAAAACCGAAAGAGGTTGCCCGTACGTACAGGAACCAATACCAAACCGTCCCTTGTATTGCCGCAAGTACTGCCTGATTTCATCCAGCAGCGCCACGTTATTTTCGGCAAAATAATCATAAATATGCGCTTCATTTTCCAATCCAATCTTGAATGAAGGATATTTATCCAACCAGGAAATCGCATTTTGCAACTTGACCTGAAAATGGTCTTCACCCCACAAAATTAAACCACCATGGTCATAAGTGAGCATGTAAGTGGTGTCATTCACTGCAGGTTTCTTTTGTGCATCAACAACTAACGATGCACACACCAATAAAAAAAAACAAAAAATCTTCTTCATAAGGCTTAAATTTTATTTTAATGCAAAGATATAAAAATCTGGTGAAAAACAATTTCTTTTGAATTGGTAAAAATAAAAACTATTTTTGCCGGATAATTGTAACATCTTTATTGTGTTAAACGTATAAGCAGTGTAATTTTAATTTGTACCCGATGAAAATTATTCGGATAACTTCGTTGAAGGCTTTGCCGTTCATCTTATTAGCAGTCATATTTTGCTGGAGTTGTGATAATAAAATAACACAGGAAGACGATGGGGATGAATATATCATTGTTTCCAACGTTTTTACGCCTGATGGCGATGAAAAAAATGATTATTTCGAAGTAACAACGAAGGATAAAGCAAAAGAAGTATCGTTGAAAATATACACACGCGCCGGTGTTCTGGTTTTCAGTATTGAGGCCTTGCGTTGCGTATGGGATGGCTGTACGCTCAGTGGGCAGCCGATGGTCGCGGGGATATATCACTATACCGCCGAGGTAGTTGGCACGGAAATTAAAAAAAATGGTTTTGTATATCTTTACAGATAAGTAATTTATGTATCATCGAAATTATACCAGTTATCTACAAAGGGAACTTGATTTTTTGAAATTATTGGTTTCCCGTTTCCACGAACAGGAGAAAGTAAACGGATTGGAATTGGATGTCGCTTTACAGAAAACGCAGGAGGTTTACGAGCAGTTATTGAAAATAAAGTTGATGCCTGAACCCGAATCGTTTCCAACTGTAATTGTTGAAAAAAAGGTGGCTCCTCCCGTTCAACCACCCGAAACTACCAGGAAAGAACCGTTAGTGAAGCCAAAAGCGGTGGATGATGTTGTACCGGAAAAAATTGTGGTTGTGAAAGAAGAAAAGAAACCAAAGGTTGATACTGCAAAATCCGGTATACTGGCTGACAAACTCGGCACATCCGATTTTCAACCCATCAATGAAACGCTAGCACAGAAAAAAACAGGCAACAACCTTTCGAGTAAATTGCAAACCACTTCATTGAGTTCCATTTCTTCAGGTATTGGACTGAATGACAAATTTTTATTTATCCGAGAGTTGTTTAAGAGCGACAGCGTATTGTACAACAACACCATTAAATATTTGGATACGGCTGATTCTTTGGAAGTAGCGCTGGATTTTATCAAAAGAAATTTCGACTGGAGCGAAAAAAACGAAACCGCACAAAAATTTATCCATCTGATACATCGCCGGCACGGAAACAAGTAAATTATATATTGTACCTACGCCCATCGGAAACTTGGGCGACATGACTTACAGGGCTGTTGAGGTTTTGAAACAGGTTGATTTTGTGTTGGCCGAAGATACGCGAACCAGTGGAAATTTGTTGCGGCATTTCGGCGTCAGTAAACCGGTATTTGCACATCACAAGTTCAATGAACACAAATCGATAAAATCAATCATCGATAAATTGGCGGCAGGACAAACCTTTGCTCTGATTTCCGACGCCGGTACACCATCAATTTCCGACCCCGGATTCCTTATTGTGCGCGAGTGTATTGCCAATAATTTCGCAGTAGAATGTCTGCCAGGCGCTACGGCTCTGATTCCGGCGCTGGTCAATTCCGGTTTCCCAAGCGACAGGTTTTGTTTCGAGGGATTTCTTCCTCCCAAAAAAGGACGGCAAACAAGGCTGAAAGAATTATCTGAAGAACATCGCACTGTTATCCTGTACGAATCGCCGCATAAACTTCTGAAAACCTTGCAGGATATGCTAATTCATTTCGGCGAAGACCGGCGGGTGTCGGTATCGAGAGAAATAAGCAAACTGTACGAAGAAACAATAAGAGGAACCATCTGCAAACAAATCGAAGAATGGTCAAAAAGGCCAGGCATCAAAGGGGAAATTGTAATTGTAATAGAAGGGAACGATAAAAAGTAATTATTATAAGGTAATGATTTTTTTCAATTCGTCGAAAAAAAATGACCATACTTTTGCGTTTGGTCTGGCATTACCATAATTCGGGCGTTCAGACAAAAAAAATTTTTGGTCTATGTACGTGCCGATTTTGGTTTGTGTGAAAAATCCAGAAAATGATACCTTTGCAGCCGTAAAAAAAATTCAATCTTTTGAAAACACCCTGGTATCATCTAACAGCTTTGCTTATTGTCATTGTTTGGGGTACTACCTTTGTTTCTACAAAGGTGCTTCTTTCTTATGGACTGTCGCCAAAAGATATTTTTTTCTTTCGGTTCTTACTGGCATATTTCGGCATTTGGATGTTTGGACGGAGGCAATTACTGGCAAACAATCTCAAGGATGAATTTTTGCTTCTATTGACAGGTATTACTGGCGGATCGCTTTATTTCCTCGCTGAAAATACGGCGCTGGAAATAACGCAGGCGTCGAATGTGGCGTTACTGGTCTGCACCGCTCCCATACTCACCGCCATTTTTTCACGTCAGTTTCTGAAAACTGAAAAAATAAACCGTTATCTCTGGTACGGTTCGTTACTGGCGCTTACGGGCGTGGTCTTTGTTGCTTTCAACGGCCGGTTTATCCTACAGATCAATCCGATGGGCGATATATTAAGCATATTGGCCGCTCTTTCGTGGGCGTTTTACACCATCCTGCTCAAACGCCTCGAAAATCGCTATTCTACGCTTTTCATTACCCGAAAGGTATTTTTCTATGGCGTACTTACCTTGTTGCCTCTATTTCTGTTCAAACCATTGAATATGAATACAGCAGTATTAATACAGCCTGTTGTTTGGGGAAATCTGCTATATCTGGGTATTATAGCATCGTTGTTATGCTATTTTCTTTGGAACGTGGCAGTAAAAAAATTAGGCGCTGTGCGTACCACCAACTACGTATATGTGATACCATTAGTTACGTTGCTGACTTCGGTCATCGTTATCGACGAAACCATTACGCCGGTAGCGCTGGCTGGTGCACTGCTGATATTGGCAGGTGTAGCACTAGCAGAACGATAAGTAAAGAGTTTTTGTATCTTTGCCGTAAATTCGTAATTCGTAATTCATATATATAAATGTATCGTACTCTAAACAATATCACCGGATGGTTCTGTTTTGCTGTTGCATTCTGCACCTATCTGCTTACTGCCGAACCTACTGCAAGCTTCTGGGATTGTGGTGAATTTATTGCAGCCGCTTACAAACTCCAAATCGGACATCCTCCCGGAGCGCCTCTGTTTCTGCTTATGGCGCGCCTGTTTGCCGTGTTGGCGCCCAACCCTGACAAAGTAGCATGGATGGTGAATGTCTTTTCAGCGCTGTTAAGCGCATTTACCATTTTGTTCCTGTTTTGGAGCATCACTCATATCGCAAAAAGGATTATTTTTGATTCAGAAAATCAGTTATTGACTTCGTCGAGGGCTGCGCCGTTCAGTTATTCAGTTATTCAATTATCCGGTTTGGTTGGGGCGTTGGCTTACGCTTTTTCCGATACTTTCTGGTTTTCGGCGGTTGAGGGTGAAGTGTATGGCGCTTCGTCGTTTTTTACGGCTATTGTATTTTGGGCGATGCTCAAATGGGAAGAAACAGCCGGCCGGCCTTACGCTAATCGCTGGCTGATACTTATCGCCTATTTGATGGGGTTGTCTATCGGTGTGCACCTGCTCAACCTGCTGGCCATACCCGCTATGGTACTGATCTACTATTTCCGTATATATCAACTAACACGCAAGGGCGTTATCCTCACTGTTCTGTGTTCAGGATTGATTCTGGGAAGTATCCTTTACGGAATTATTCCCGGAGTGGTGAAGGTGGCAGGATATTTTGAACTGTTGTTTGTCAACACATTCGGAATGCCGTATAATTCAGGCGTTCTGGTATATATCGTTTTGTTGGTTGGTGTGATGGTATGGGGTATTTGGTACACCTATACACACAAAAAACGTCTGTTGAATACCATTCTGCTATCGGTGGCGGTGATCATCATCGGTTATTCGTCGTATGGCATGATCGTGATTCGCTCGTTAGCCAATCCGCCAATGGACGAAAACAGCCCCGACAATATTTTTGCGCTGATGGAATACCTCAACCGCGAACAATATGGCGACCGTCCCCTCCTCTACGGGCAATACTACAATGCACCCGAAAAACAAAGAGTAGAAACCACTCCCATATACGTAAAACTGAATGGACGTTACGAAATAGTTCAACAGCGCATGAAAATCGAATATGATGCCCGTTTCTGTACGTTCTTCCCGAGAATGTTCAGTCCGGACAAATCGCATATAGAATTGTATCAAGCGTATGGAAATATCAAGGGGCGCCCGGTAGGGATAATACAGCAGGACGGAAAGGAAGTAAACCTGTATCGTCCTACTTTCCTTGAAAATCTTCGTTTTTTCTTCAGTTATCAACTTGGTCACATGTACTGGCGTTATTTTATGTGGAATTTCGCTGGAAGGCAAAACGACATCCAGGCAGATGGAAATATACTCAACGGGAACTGGATCAGCGGAATACCAATATTTGATGCGCCACGGATCGGTCAGCAGGATAAATTGCCGGAGCATTTCAAAAACGATGCCGGACGCAACTGTTACTTCATGCTTCCTTTGATATTGGGGCTAATTGGTCTGCTGTGGCAATTACAGCGCGATGTTAAATATTTCTGGGTGGTGATGACCCTGTTTTTTATGACAGGTATTGCGATAGTAATTTACCTGAATCAAACGCCATTGCAACCCCGAGAACGCGATTATGCTTATGCGGGATCATTCTATGCTTTTGCAATATGGATCGGTTTGGGCGTGACGGCGATATATTCGATGATTCAAAGATTTAAAGATGGTATTTTTGAATCTTTGAATTTTGGAATCGTTTGTCTGCTTTCGTTGCCTGTTCCTGTAATTATGGCGCAGCAGAACTATCACGATCATGATCGTTCGGGACGCTATACCGCACGCGATGTGGCCTGGAATTACCTCAATTCGTGCGCTCCCAATGCGATTCTGTTTACTGTTGGCGACAATGATACCTTCCCGTTGTGGTACTTGCAGGATGTGGAAGGCGTGCGCACCGATGTGCGTGTAGTCAATCTCATGTTGCTGAACGCCGACTGGTATATCACACAGATGAAATTAGCGGCATATAATTCGCCTCCTCTGCCGTTTACGCTTCCTGAAGAGAAATATCTGCGCGGGAGGCGAGATGTGGTATACCTCTTCAATCAATATCAGGATACGGTTCCTCTGCAACAGGCGCTCGATTTCATCGGCAGCGACGAGCCTCATACCAAACTGCCCTACGAGCCGGGCGTAGAATTGGATTATTTTATGACCCGCAATTTTTCCCTGCCGGTTGACCAACAAAAAGTACTCGCTAACGGCACTGTGCAATACAAGGATACTGAACTGATCCTTGACACATTACCCTTCCGTGTTCCCTCAGTACTTATGAAGGGAGAATGGATGGTACTCGAAATCATTGCGGCCAACAACTGGGAACGACCTGTTTACTGGACTTCCTGCAAACACAGCGGTACGGTAGGGTTGGATAATTACCTGCAATTGGAAGGTACTGCTTATCGTTTAGTACCCATCAAAACTCCTGCTGATAACATACTTAATGTAGGCCGTATTGATTCAGACATTCTGTACGACCGTCTGATGAATACTTTCCGGTGGGAAGGAATCAACGATCCCAACGTGTGGTTGGACAGTCAACATATACGTACCCTTTCGGTGATTCGGGCGCGACATGTTTACACGCGGCTTGCCATGCAACTGATGTCAGAGGGCAAAAACGACAGCGCAGCAGAAGTACTCCACCGTGCACTTGAACTGTTTCCCGCATCCAGAGTCCCTTACGATTTCTATTCGCTGTTTCAGGCAGAGGTGCTGTATCAGGCGGAGATGATTGATCAGGCCAATGTCGAACTTATCGGATATGCTGATCAATTGATCTCTGAACTGAAGTATTTTTATTTACTGTCACCGGCTCTTTTCGAGTCGGTTCAACAAAAATCGGAAATAAATATTGAATTGCTTCAGCGAATCATGCTTATTTCTGAAACATATGGTCAGCAACAAATCGGCGTATATATCCAGCAAAAGTTTGAACAGTAACGGTGATTTCAATATAATAGTAAAGGCCCGAAATTTTTTTTTTATCAATTCACTTGATTTGTTGGAAATTTCTCTATGTTTGCATAAAAATAATTAACAATAAACCATCAATTAAAAATCAAAAATCAACAATGAAAAGACGTACTTTTTTAACAGCAGGCGCTGCATTAGGCCTGACCCCAGTGATGGGCATGACCGGGTTATCTGGAAGTTTAGAAAAACCAGCCCCCGACGGGCGACAATATTTTGAGTGGATACGCTACCATTTACCTTTAGGAAGCCGGCAAAGGTTTGTAGAAAATTATTATCGTGATGTAGCCGTTCCGGCATTAAACAAAGCCGGGATCAACAATGTGGGTGTGTTCAATGTAAGACACGGGCAAAACGATCCCACGCTTCATGTCATTATCCCGCATCCTTCGCTGGAGTCAATCGTAACGGTAAATGATCAGTTGCTCAACGACCAGAATTTTTTGCAGGCTGGCGAACGTGTCCTGAAAGCGCCCATGTCGGAAATGGCTTTTGTTTCGATGGAAAAAACGATAATGAGAGCATTTACCCATCTTCCGGCAATAGTGGTACCAACGCAAAAGAAGGAAAACAAAGCGCGTATCTTTCAGGTACGTACCTACGAATCGCCCAGTCTGGAAGCAGCCAAACGGAAGATACACATGTTCAACGAAGGCGGCGAAATTGCAATTTTCAAAAAGACAGGTTTGCAACCCATTCTATTTGGTGAAACCATTGCCGGTAACAGAATGCCAAGTTTGGTATATATTCTTGCTTTCAGCGATTTTGCCGGCATGGACAAAGGCTGGGCTGCATTCCGCGACGATCCCGACTGGAAAAAATTAAGCGCCGATACTTTCTATGCAGAAACCGTTTCGCGCATCAACGACTGGATTTGGACGCCAGTTGCTTTTTCGCAAATATAATTTTTTTTTTATTTTCAACTAAATGTAATATATTTGCGCGGATTTTTGTTAAAATGTGGAGGAGGGGGACTGAAATCCCCCTCATTTGTATGGTAAAAGCATGATTTCGAAGGAGATAGTCAGAGATATTGTTTTGTCCGTCACCGCTGGTACTGCTATCTTTATAGTAGACTTCAGGGTGGATGGTTCCAATAAAATATCCGTTGAAGTAGACAAACCCGATGGGATCACCATAGAAGAATGTGTGATGATCAGCCGGGCGATAGAATCGGGTTTGAATCGCGAAACGGAAGATTTTGAATTGGAAGTATCGTCGCCTGGGCTTACCGAGCCGTTTAAGGTCATGGAGCAATACCGTAAGAACTGCGGTCGGCATGTACATGTAGTGAAACGCGACGGACAGAAAATCAGCGGCTTATTACAGCATGTAGACGATAAAGGCATCATCCTTGAACATGAAACAAAAATCAGGGAGGCGGGACAGAAACGGCCAAAAACCGTAATACAAACCGTTGCCATCCAATTCAGTGATATCAAAACAACCAAAAGTCATTTTTAAGGCGATGGATAATTTAAAATTATTGGACACCTTTGCGGAGTTTAAAGAACTAAAGAACATTGACCGCGCCACCATGATGAGCGTGCTCGAAGATGTGTTTCGCAGCACCCTTGCAAAAATTCACGGGAATGCCGAAAACTTCGACGTGATTATCAATATCGACAAGGGCGACTTCGAAATATGGCGAAACCGCAAAGTGGTTGCCGATGAAAATTTGACCGATCCCAATCTTCAGATTGCACTGAGTGAAGCGCAAAAAATTGATGAAGACTACGAAATAGACGAGGAAGTGACCGACGAAGTAAAAGTATCCGATTTTGACCGTCGTTCTATTTTGGCCTTACGGCAAAACCTTTCGTCGCGGATCATGGAACTCGAAAAAGGCAACATTTACGCCAAGTACAAAGACCGTATCGGCGAAATTATCACCGGCGAAGTATATCAGGTGTGGAAACGCGAAATATTAGTACTCGACGACGACGGCAACGAACTGATCATACCCAAAAACGAACAGATACCGTCGGATCATTACCGCAAGGGCGACAGTATCCGCGCCATAGTGTTGCGCGTAGAAATGCGCAACAACAACCCGCTGATCATTCTTTCGCGTACCTCGCCCATCTTCCTGGAACGTTTGTTTGAACTCGAAGTACCCGAAATATTCGATGGACTGATCACCATTAAGAAGGTAGTCCGTTTGCCGGGTGAAAAAGCCAAGGTAGCCGTTGAATCCTACGACGACCGCATTGATCCTGTTGGCGCCTGCGTAGGAATGAAAGGCTCGCGTATACACGGTATTGTGCGTGAACTGCGAAACGAAAATATCGACGTGATCAACTATACTACCAATGTACAGTTGTTCATTACCCGTGCATTAAGTCCTGCTAAGGTCATTTCCATCAAGGTGGATGAAGCCTCAAAACATGTTGAAGTTTTTCTCAAGGCAAGCGAAGTATCGCTGGCGATTGGCAAGGGCGGAACGAATATCAAATTAGCAGGTCTGCTCACCGGTTATGAAATAGATGTGTATCGCGAAGCCGAAGAAGTGGAAGAAGAAGACGTTGATCTGGACGAATTTATCGACGAAATAGAAGAATGGGTCATCAACGAATTGAAGAGCATAGGTTGCGACACAGCCAAGAGCGTGCTGGAACTGTCAGTAGATGATTTGGTAAAACGTACAGACCTCGAAGAAGAAACCATCCGGGATGTAACGCGGATTTTGGCAGCCGAATTTGAATAATACCTAATTGATTATATGTCAGAAGTAAAAGCATACAGATTAAGCAAGATAGCCAGCGAGTTTAACGTGGGTATTTCTACCATTGTTGAATTTCTCAAAAAGAAAGGGCATAATATTGACACAAACCCCAATTCAAAGGTTGCGCCTGAATTGTATGCGTTACTTTCCATAGAATACAGTTCTGACATTTCAGCCAAAAGAGCTGCCGAACGTATTAACCTTCGCGGTTTCCGTGAAAAGAAGGGAACGGTTGAAATATCGAATCAAAATGTCGCTCCGGATATTGAAGAAGATGACGAGCCACAGGTTTTAGTCAAGGATACCAGTCTGGGGAAAAAGACGCCATTGTTCAGCGATCCTGCCCGCGATCTGGAATTTAAAGTGGTTGGAAAGATCAACCTGGATGAAAAACCCAAAAAACATGAACACAAGCCAACCGGCGGAGCGCCCAACACTCTTAAACCTCCCGTTCAGGAAAAACCTGCGAAGAAAGAGCCAGAGCCTCAACCAAAAAAAGAAGAGCCTCAACCAAAAATAGTTGAACCTCAACCAAAAAAAGTTGAACCTCAACCAAAAAAAGTTGAACCTCAACCAAAAAAAGAAGAGCCTCAACCAAAAAAAGACGAACCACAACCAAAAATAGTTGAGCCTCAACCAAAAAAAGAAGCCAGGCAGACAACTGCCGAAACGGCACAAAAACCTGTTGATACA
>Ga0209737_10000753_pt1 | contig 24935 bp, 32 predicted proteins | sample TergutCu122P3_FD_187284 | JGI IMG/M metagenome (GOLD analysis project Ga0209737, IMG submission 187284) | Cubitermes ugandensis P3 segment gut microbial communities from Kakamega Forest, Kenya - Cu122 P3 (SPAdes) (version 2) | ecosystem: Host-associated > Arthropoda: Insects > Digestive system... | reverse complement strand
AAGGAAACTCCATTTAGTGCTATAAGAGAAGCAATGGATAGACTAAAAAACACTAATTTATCCGAAGAAATGAAAAAGTTTTATCAAGATGCAATTAAAGATATTAAAATAAATCTCGCAATTGATATTAGCGGTGTGTTAAATCAATTTGTTCAATCATTTTCTTTTTTAGATGATAAATTTAAAAAAGCCGCTAATGGTATTAATGATATGGTTAATGCTATTAGTACATTATCAAGCGACACATCGAATTGGGGGGAGAATTTTAATAGTATTATTTCAATAGCTATATATTTTGTAGAATTACTTGTGAAAATAATTAATCACGAAAAAAACAATGCAAAAGAGTGGGCAGATACTTTGAAAGTTCAAGTAGCGATAATAAATACAGAAATATATAAAAACACAAAAGAAATTGAAAATTATTACAGAAGGCTGTCAATAACAAACAAAAAATACAATAACGATCTTTTTGAGAGAGAGCACCTTTCAGCATTTATGACAACTATTGACGATTTATATGATAATCAAAAGAGAAATATAGAATCAAACATAGTAGCATTAGAAATGCAAAATAAATTATTATCTCAAGCATCAACAAGTAAAAATGATTATAGTATAGAAATAGCCGAAAATCAAAGAAAAATAGATGAATATAAAGAAAAGTTAGATTATTATTATGCTGATATTACAGATAAATTGTTTGGAACAAAATTAGAAGATGCCGCCAGAAACTTTAGTAAAATATTTGCTAATTCTGTAATGGAAGGCATTGACTATATGGATGATTTCCGAAATGCTTTTGCACAAATGATACAAAATTTGATAGTTGAGGCATTTTTACTTCCAAAAATGGTAAAAGCACTTGACCCACTATTTACTGAACTTGATAAAATGATAAAGGGAAAAGGAGTTGGTAAGTTAACAGACGAAGATATTTTTAAACTTATAGGAATGGCAGATGAAACTATGGATGCTATGTCTGCTTATGCAGAAATTATAAGACCACTATTAGAAAGGTTAAAAATATGGAGTGGTGATACTGTTGCTGGTTGGGATACGCTATCAAAGGGCATTCAAGGCATTACTGAACAAACGGCAGGCGTTCTTGAAAGCTATTTGAATCAAATGCGTTTTTCTGTTGATTTGTTGCTCGAAAATAGCAATTATATGACTATTAGATTTGATACATTAATAGAGATAAATTCAGAAATTTTTTCAATGATGCGAGAATCTGTACAGATACAGAAAGGTATTGAAAATATTTTGTTAAATGTTAGTGCGCCTGCCGGAAATGATGCTTTTAAAATTAGAATGATTGATTAACATAAAAAAACAAAAAAAATATCATTGAAGAAAAATCAGTGTTACCGGGCACAAAATAGAAACATAAAACCCAATGAAGTAAAGATGTTGCCGGTACAACTCTTGAAAAGTTGGGGTTGTTTTTTAAAATATGAATGAAATTAAAATTTTTAACAATGAAAAATTTGGCGATATAAGAATCGCCACAATTAATGATGAACCATTATTTTGTTTATCAGATTTATGTAATGCAGTAGGATTAACAAATCCGTCATCTGTAAAACAACGTTTGGATTCCGATGATGTACAATTGCTTGATAAACAAGACCTAAATTATATTGAGGGATTAAATGATTCTTGGAATACTAAAATAAACTTCGTCAATGAGAGTGGATTTTACGATGTTTTGTTGCAAAGCAGCAGTCCAAACGTAAAACCATTTCGCAAATGGGTAACATCGGAAGTTTTACCTACAATTCGCAAGCATGGCGGGTATATTGCAACAACAACACACGACACCCCCGAACTAATCATGGCTCGCGCTTTACAAGTTGCAGATGCTACTATTAAAAACTATCAATTTAAGATAGAATCACAGCAAAAACAAATTGAACAATCTGCACCGAAAGTATTATTTGCAGATGCTGTTTCCACAAGCGACCGAAGTGTTTTAGTTGCCGAACTTGCAAAGATTTTAAAACAAAACGGTGTTGATATGGGGCAAAACAGATTATTTGTTTGGTTACGTGAAAATGGTTACTTATGCAGTAAAGGAGACTATTACAATTTACCTACACAAATGGCAATGGATTTAGGTTTATTTGAGATAAAGAAAACCGCCATAAATAGACCGGACGGAACTGTATTAACTACAACCACTACGAAAGTTACAGGAAAAGGAATGATTTATTTTGTCAATAAGTTTTTGAAACCATCTTAAATTAATATTATGGAACGAGATTTAAACTATTTTTGGAAAAACTGCATAGAGAGAAATTTATGCAAAGAGTATGTATTGATGTGGCGCAATTGCAAAACAAAAAAAGACTTTATAGATTTATCTTTAAAGTTAGGCTCAATACCATATATTGCTACCTCAATTTATAATGGATGGGGTATTTCAGAAAAATATATATGCAGTGAATTTTCAGAATATATAAATGGTAAATATATAGGAATTGATGTAGAATGTTTTAATAAAATTAATAAAATTAATAAAGATAATAAAGAAGAAATAGAGATTAAAAGTGTTTTATATTGTAGCAATAAAGAAGATATTAACTTTAAAGAAAATATCATACATATAATTGATTGCGATTGCGATTTATATGTTCCTTTTAATGAAATTAAAATTATTTGTATTTCAAACAAAAGTAATATAAGACTAAATTTATTAGAATGTGGCACAACTACAATCTATCTATTCGATGAAAGCATAGTAACTATTGAAAAAGATACGGAATTTACATTAACACAATTTTACAAATATTCTGATAATTGTAAAATTATTAAAAATGATACTGTTGGTAAATATTTGTTTAAAAGAAAAGATTTGAAAATATAAAATGTTTTTTTGATTAGCCTATAAAAAGTCATTTTATTTTAGGTAATCCAAGAATATGAATAAGCTCATTATTTGCTAACTCCCATAGTTTTTCTTGATTCAAAAATAAATTTTCTAACCCTTTACAAAGATAAATAACAGCACTTTCAATATTTCCTATTCTTTTATATGATATACCTATTCTAACCAATGCTGTGTTAATATCCTCTCTCAATTCCATTACTTTATTATCAATTGGTTCTAATTTTTTATCATAAAAGGAACGATGATACCTTCTATCAATGCCACTTGCTGAGTAATGAGGTTTTAAACATTGAAAAAGTAAATTTGCTAACAAATCTGCACTTTCAATATAATTCTTATATGCAATTATAGCATCATCCCATGATTCTGATTTATACAAAGCGCATGCCGATTTTTTCATTTCTTCAATAGTTGAAATTTTTGGAACACCAAGTTTGCTAATTTTTTCAATTTTTTTAGAAACTTCAATATCTATATATAATTTGCCATCATTATTATTTTTCGATAATGAGAATAAATATATAGAAGCACAAATTAATAAAATTATATTTTTTTTCATAAAGGTAGGTATTTGTTTGAAAGAAAGGAATTGAAAATATGATAATTAAAAATTAAAATGGGTTTATGGGGTCAATACTCCCATCTCCATAAAAAACAAATCTAACATCATCTTTTTTTATAATATATAGTATATCTTTATTACAATCGTACTTCCTGTATTTTATAGTTTCAACACCTATTTCTTCAATAATTGCTTTAATTTTTTTATTGCTTTTCGTATGAATAATATGAGCCTGTTTAATTTTATGTTCTACTTCTTTAAATTCTAAAAAATACTTATCAAATTCAGGTTTTGTTATTGCACCTGTGGCAGCATCAATACCCCAACCGAACACATCTCCTAAATTTAATATTGCAACAGGATTAAATTTTTTATCAATCTGTAATTTTACAGTATCGTAACCAAACATTGTAGCTTCAATAAATGTTGATTTGTAGCCTCGCTTAATAGAAACGTGAACAGGGAAAACAATGTTTTCATACGGAAATCCATCAATTACAATCTTGTCTGCTTGTCTAATGTTAGAATCTATTGTTATTACTTTTGATGTTCCACTTATTATAGATGCACATGAGAAAAAGAATATATATAATGGTGATAAAAGTAGTATTTTTTTCATAAGATATTTTTTTGTAACTAAATGATTTCTTTGGTTATAATAATTGTTTTGTTAAATATTACGTTTCTATTGTTTTTTAATATGAGCGCATACTCTATTTGTACATAAGTATCGCCAAACACCCGAAGAAAACAAGAATATGCGCAATTCCGTGTTGTTTTCTTCTTCTAAAATTGGCGATTTTTTGTACATATACAACAGCAACGCTATTTAACGCGGCAAAAATATAAAAAAAATAAAAATACCAATAGCGTTTCTGCGGTAAGAAAGTAATTTTGTATTGTTAATAATTTTTTCTTTGCCGCGAAGTACAAAACAATCAAAAAATTGATATATAAAACAGCGTAACATATAATTTCTTTTTTTTAAAAGTTTTTTGATTGTTTTGTACTTCGCGGCAAAGAAAAAATTATTAACAATACAAAATTACTTTCTTACCGCAGAAACGCTATTGGTATTTTTATTTTTTGTAGAATTATGTAAATGAAATTTATATTTGCGCAAATAAAATTCAATGAATAGTTTATTTACAACTGACGGCAATTTAATGCCTATACCCAATGGATTTGAGGAACGTGAACTATTGCCACAACCAATAGAGCCAAAAACATTTGTTCCGAAATTTATGCGTAGGCTTGGATTGTATTATTACTCTACGGCAGAAACAGCAACAGCGAGTTCAATTAATTTAGATTTGAATAACACAAGCAATTACGCAACAATAACATCTATTAATGGTTTTTTAGATGTTGGAAAAGCAAAAAATGTTTTGAAAGAAGAAGTAATAAACAGCAACAAATCTGATTTATACATTCCGCAGAACATATATACAGATGCTAATGAAATAACAATCAACTTTTTTGTAAGCGACATTTTCTTTCCTGAAAATTTAATACTTACCTCAACACCATCGCATTGGCATATAATGGTAATTCATTGGTACGAAAACTTTGTTAGAATGTTTATCGGGAAGAAAATTTGGATTAAATCAACTCAACATGGCTGTTTTAATCAATTTATTTGCATGAAAGATGTTAAACCTATTAAGGAGATGTTGGGATATAAGCGTTTTGAAAGAAGAAATTTAATACAAGGTAAAATAGTATTGGAAAGAATATACACACCTGATTTTAGAATGAAATATATGATTAATGAAAAAAGAGACGGTGATGGAATTAGGGCTACAGATAAATCTACAGGATTATTGGTTGAAATTATTATTTTAAACAATGAAATTTTTGTAGGGAACAGAGCCGCTCCAGACGGTATGTTTGAATTAGGCAACGGAAGAACACTTGTAATAGAAGACAGCACTATAACCCAAATAATACCACCACAACCTAAAAACCAATAATTAATGGCAGATTTGCAAGTCTATAAAAAAGATGGCAGCGTTTTATATGGCGCAATTATTAAAAAATACACGTGGGCTAAATCATACGGAAATTTTGACAGTAAAATTTCCGGTCAATTGGTATATGATGGAAAAGGTTTAGATTCTACAATGCTTTTAGGGTGCTATGTGATTTATCCTGTTGATAAGCAAATATATACTATAATTTATGCACCATCTTCAGAAAGTTTTTTATATGCGAGAGACAATAACGCATTAAATGGAAACAATCGTTATTCTTGTGAGTTTTTTGCACCTGAATATTTTTTAACACAGTTTGAATTTTTAGATTTTCCGCTTCCGAACACACCGAGCAATCCCGGTGCAAATGAACATGAATACAGAAGCGGACAGACAACATTTCACTTATGTTGTACAATAGAGGAATTAATTTCACGTGTTCAATTAAGCCTAAACAGCATTGACAGGACATGGGAAATTAGATTGCAAGGAAATAATCACGGTACATTTCCAATTGAGCCTATTTTATTTGACAAATCGAAAATATCTGATGTATTGCAAACAATTGAAGAAATTTACGGTTTAAAGTACTATGTAAATTATCCTGTTGAAAATGGTGTAAGAAAAAAAATAATATTCATTGGAGACATACCGACGGAAAGAACAATGCCATCTACAAAAGTATTCGATTTTGGGCAAGGATTAGGATTAACTTCTTCAATTAGAAACTCAAAAAAAGAAAACATTATTACTAAACTATACCCAAGAGGCGGAACAAAAAATGTTCCATTCAGGTATCCTGTTTTTAAAAAAGACGGTACGATAGAATTTCCGTTAGGAGAGGTTATTCCACATAGTTATATTTCTTTTGGAAGCAGAATAATGCCAAAATTTTGGGCTGATGCTGTTGAAAACTATGTAATAAATGAATGGGATGACAGAATAGGATACCCTGCACCTACAAATACACCTGTAAATAGATATTTTTATATAAAAAGTAATAGTTTAGATTTTTCTTGGGATGAATATGATATAAGAAATATGGTTTTCTTATTCGATAATTACCATGTAGGAGATGCTGATTTTGTCTTTGTATTTGCCGATGTAGATAAGGAATATGAAAAAAGTTTTGGCACTCCACAAAATTGGAATCCTGACAGCCATAATAGGGACTTAACGAAATTCCCATCGGGAATATCTAATGTGAATGAATTTTCATTATTTAAAATTGTAAAAGTCATTGGATTTACGCCTACTCCATTTCCAAATGAAAACGATTTCCCTGCAAAAGGAACAGTTGTGAGAGTTTGTAGATGGGTTGGGTATTTGCAACAAATCTACGAGCTTAAACTTACTGTTGATGCGATGCAGTTTTCGAGCAGGTTTATAATTCCGTACATGCTTGCACAAAACCCATCGTTTGTAGGTGCGGAAACTGCAACTTGGGAAAATTTGTATGATAAAAAAAGTCAATTTGTAGATTTTGTAGATTTTGATGATGTTTTTCCAACAATAAAAGATGCAAAAAATTCTGATGGAGAATATATTGACAGATTAAATGCAGATAGTTTTGGAATCCCATACAGAGAGCCGGAAGAATGGAATAATAATTATACGATAAACCCTTTTGTTGCAGAAGTGCCGTACTTTCATGTTAGTTTCGACCCAGAAGTATATGATTATGGTTGGTTTTCATGGGATATTGTAAACTTATTAGAACCAGACGTTGCCGCAATAATATACACTATTTATAAAAATAATGGAACAACGTGGGGAAAAGTTTATTTAAGATATTATGATTTAAACGGTGATTATTACAAAAGTTTTTATTATGATTTTGGGCAAGGTATTACATGGACACCAAATAGTCCGAACAGAGACTTAACTAAATTTCCAAAAGGAAAAATTTTTAGTAATGTTGAATTAACCGTTATAAAAGTACAACTTACTGGGGTGTACCAATCAACGATGTTTCCAACATCAGAGATAAATTATGATTTTAAAAACTTAATGATAAAGGACAATGATTATGTTGAGTTCTTACATAAAACAGATGGACAAATAATTGGTGGATCATCTGGCTATGGATATGCAAACAAAGATAGCGTTCAGTCTTTTAGAATTTTGTATGGTTGGAATGATTTTATAGACCCTGCAACAACAGACCCGATGCAAGAAACATTCTATTTATCATTAAAGAAACTTGATTTTGATTTATTTGCATCGGCTATTGAAAATGAAGATATGTATATTCACATGACAAGTGGTAGCTGTCAGGGTAGCAAATTTAAGATATTTATAGAAAATTGGGAACATTGGAAAAATGATTTTTATATAAAAAAAGAAAATGTTTATGTTTTTGTAGGAAGGAAAGACACAACAGATAATGTAAGATACCCAAATACAGAATTAACTCCTACTAATATTAGGGTATATAAAGATACCGAAACGTGGGGAAATACATATATACAACCAAACTCATTACGTTATCCTAAAGAAGGAGATACGTTTATTATTTCAGGAATTAATCTACCACAGAAATACATAGACAACGCACAACTGCTTGTTCAAAAAAAAGGTTTTGAGTATTTGAAAGATAATAATGTAGAAAAATTTGAATTTCAACAAAATATATCAAACATATTCCTTAATGATAATCCAGATTTTTTGGAATATGTTGATACAAATATAAAAATAAGGTTTAAATATAATGATAAGCAACGCCAAAGCGAGTTTCAAAACATAACCGTAACTTATAATGAAAAACCACTTCCTATTTACGACACAAAAATATCAGATTTGATTAAGTCAAGAAGAACAAGGACAACAGATATTATTAAAAAGACAAAAAAAATAAGTAAGAATATTGACGAAATTATTACTAAAATATCAAAATTTAACGGAGATATAGGTAGGATTCAAAGAAATGCGGATATTTTTGAGCAACGCTCAAATCGTTCAATAAGAGACATTGATATTTCATTAATAAAGTCGAACAGACAAATATTGCAACTAAGTACAGGCATTGATGAACTAAGTGAGTTTTCCAAAATTTTTGTTTTCGATGGCGACCATATTATTTTTAATAGCATAGAAAATATTACTTCGCTTTCAAGTGTGATTATAATTCCTGAAAATGTTACTACATATCTGCTTAACATGAATGATATTGAAGGGATTATTATCAATGCTCTAACCTTCTATGAAGATGGTGATTTCATAACCACACCTTCTTATAATATTCTGTTAGAAAGTATGACGATAGGTAAGAGGTATTTCTTTGAAATTAATTATGGAAAAGATATGCAAATCTGCCCGATTACTACTCATTATATATTAAATTTCTTTGTAAATGAAAGAAAATTTGTATTAGATATTAATGGTACGGAAACCAATCCTATTGTACGTATTGTATTTGTAAATAATGGGATGTTTACAGAATCTATAATCACACAAGGCACAAGGATTAGTAGTTGCGAAGTTGATGATAGTATTCGTGCAGAATAACCATAATAATAATTTAGTGTTTAATAAAAAAATGTAGAGAAATTATGATTTTAAAAATAGGAAGCAAAGGTGAAAATGTTAGAAAACTCCAAATACAACTAAAAAACTTGGGTTATAAAATTGATATTGATGGCATTTTCGGAAAGGGAACTGAAAGCGCAGTGATGGGATTTCAATTAAAAAACAACCTTGTTACTGATGGTATTGTTTGTATAAAAACATGGGATGTTTTGTTTAAAAACGAAAAGACACAAATAAAGACACCTAAAACAGGTAAAAAATCAGTTTTAGAGGGCAATTGGAAAATAACATCTCCATTTGGAATGCGTATGCACCCGATAAAAAAAGAGATGATACACCATAACGGGGTTGATTTATCAGGAGTACCGTTAAATAACGCTGTTTATAGCCCTGTTGATGGGGTTGTACATTTATCTAATTACTCTGCGAGTGCAGGAAATTGGATACAAATACTTGGGAATGGTAGAATGTATATTTTTATGCACCTTAACAAAAACGATGTAAAAGTAGGGCAACAAGTAAAGAAGGGACAAAGAATAGGCGGAGTTGGCAATACCGGAGCAAGCGCAGGGGTGCATTTACATTATGAAGTAAGAGAAAATAACAAACCTATTAATCCAGAGCCTTATATATATTTCACATAAAAAAATAAAAATTATGAATAGATATTGGATATTGTTTTTTTTAGTATGGACGGTAATAATTGTTATGTGTTTCTTTACGTGTTCACGATGGAATCAGCCCACAACTATTGAAAAAATTACCATAAAGGAGACGAGGGACACTGTTTATTATACTGATACCGTTTTCTATGATAAACCTTTGCTTGTTTGGCGCAAACAAATAGATAGTGTATTTATTCCGTACTATGTTTCTGTAATTGACAGTTTCATAGATTTACAAAAACAACAAGCGTACTACATGGATAGCGGTAAATATGAGGCTTGGGTAAGCGGTTATGAGCCTGCTTTGGATTCAATAAGATTATATGATAAATATACAGAAATAACGCACACTATTGAAATAGAAAAAACTATTACACACATACAAAAATACGGACTTCTTTTTGGCGCAGGATTAAGTTGTAATTTTAATGTGCGTATCGGATTTTCTCCTTATATAGGAGCTGAAATAAAGAATCATAATGTATTAATTGGTTATGATGTGATTAACAAAGAAGCACAGATATTGTATCTTTATAAATTTTGGAAAAAATAAACAATCGTACCGCAGAAACGCTATTGGTATAGATGTTTGTAATAACTAACTTTACATTTTTGCACAATTAAAATTTTAAAGATATGATGTTAAACATTACCGAAAGCACACTTAATGATGCTTTAAAACATTTTGACATAGAAAAACTTCCAACAGTGTGGAATGGGCATTTTGAATTTCAAGACTGCATTATAAAGGTGCAGAAAAATAGTGCTACTGTTTACATGAGCGGACGTTTTGACAAATCAAGACCCGTAAAATGCAGGGCTACAATAGACCACAGCAAGGGAGTTGGCGGTCAAGTTGTTAAGTATTTAGAAATATATCCTGTTATAAAGGATGCTAATGTAGAACCTTTAAAACAGGATGATGAGATTATAAAACTTAATGATGAGGATAAAACACCGAAGTTCCCATTTATACTTCCCGAAATTAAAACTCTTGATGAAGCAAGGGAGTTTATTAAACAAAATGGTGGCGAAACTCGCGGATTAGCAAATATTAGCGAAGAAACAGCAAGGGAAAGAATATCATCTATTCTCAAATTGAAAGAAGAACAATCTACCGCTACACCTATGCGGGAAGAAACAGAGATACAGAGTGCGAATCCTGTGCATCCCGCAGATGAAATTGATGCAGATATTGTTCAGAACGAACTCAAAGATGACGATATTATTGAAGGTAATGAAGAAAAGCCTATTGATTTATAACAAAAAATTTAACAACAGGAATGCCAAAAATGCAATTTGAGCAACAATAAATTTCTTTTTATGCAACAATCAAAAAAACCAACAAATGCACAATACAAAAAGTTAATTCTTAAAATACAGAGTAAACTTTTCGGAATAAGTGATACAGATGTATTGAAATTTGATGAAATTTGTGAGAATGGCAATCCGCTTCATTTCTATAACTGCGCTCCATTATACAAATCTCTTTTTATTGAGGATGTTGGAGTTACGCTAATCTATACATTAAACAACGCCATTGTACGCCGTAATTTCTGCGATACAATATTTAATTCTCATGTGTCCGATGGCGAATCTGCGCCATACGTTTTAATCGGATTAACCATTGATATATTCACAAAATACGAGTGTGTAAGTCTTGTTTCTCTTTTGCAGAAAGAAAGTGAACTTGAACAATCGGAACGCATTATTATTGATTGTTTTGTAATGTGGGTAAATGCAATGACTAATCCACAATTTGAGTGCGGATTAAGCGGAAATACAAAACGAGAAAATATAAATAGTCATAGCAGGCTTCAATTACTTTTTGACTGTGCAATGACGTGCAATGAGGTATTTCTTAACAATGAAAAAGACCTTACGCTTCACGAATTTTACCACGAGTTTATAAAGCAGATGCGCGTAAAATCGCTTACCTATAAAAATGTTGATAACTGTGAAGAAGTCAATAAAATAGAAGATGAGGCTTATGATAAGATAAAAAGCAGAATTTTGGAAAATGGCAACGAGTTAAATCAATACATTGCTATTATTACGCCTAAATTTGAGGGTGATGAAATTGAAATACCCGATATTCAGGTAGATTAAATGTGGCTACCGAAAACGTAAAATAGTAAAAACTTTGCAATGTGGCGGAGTTATGAACTGTCCCATTTCTTTTTAAACAAATACAAATAGTAATTATGCGGTGCAATCGGTTGCACATGAAAAACTAAATACATTATTGCGGAATTATTAACCATTAAATTAATTGATTATGAATGTAACAGCAATTAACGAACAAACAGAATTAAATGAAGAATTTGAAAGCAATGATGTGGTACTCGTACTAAATCCTGCGGATGAATATGAAATTGAAATAGTTGATGAAAATGAAAATGTATTGTTAGCAGCGAAGCCTAAAACAGGCTGTATTAGATTCAAAATAAAAAAAACAAATAAATGACATGTGGGTCTAAAATATTCATAAAATTTATAAAGCATTTTCCATTTGTATTATTAATAAATATACTTGTATTCTCTATTGAAATGCTTTTCTTTAGGACAGATTACATAGATAATATTTCTTGTTACTTTCTCGGATATTCGTATTTCACATTAATTCCATTTTTAGTTTTATCATATAGATTACAGTTTTGCTACTATCATAAAGCACCTATAATTTCACTTTATTTGCTTTTATTTTTACAACAAATATTTGAATATATAGAAGTTACAGAAAAATTTGTTTATTACACCTATAATATCTCAATATTGACACTTGTTATATTTGTATTTGCGTTATCCATTTATTTATACAAACATAAAAAAACAAACAAGCGATGAAAAACGACATAGACATACTAAATGAAATAGGTTTGGAGCAGTTGAAGATTATACATGAGAAAGAAGAACACGAGCCGATAAAACTGTTTGCAGAAAATATGATTTATCGCGTTGAATCGGGTAATTCTAATGTGAGTTATGAGCAGGCGGATAAATTATTACAGTATAATGGAGATGACGATATTACTTTTGAAGAAATGCTAAAATTCATTAACAGAAAACTATGGAAATTTAATAGGTGTATTTCAAAGAAATTTTTTACAAATAATAAATCATGGTTTTCGAGATGCAAAACTAAAGGGCGATACAGAAAATTAGATGCCATGATTGCTGTTCAAAGGATTATTGACAAATAATTATGGAAAAAAGAAAATCTACGCATCCGGAAAGCAAATTGCAGCAACAATGTGTTAAGTGGTTTAATACACAATATCCAAAACATCTATTATTTGCTATTCCCAACGGCGGATACAGAAGCGTTATTGAAGCTAAAATAATGAAAGGGGAAGGTGTAATTAGTGGCGTGGCTGATTTATTTTTAATGTTTCCGAATAGCAAATATAATGGCTTATTTATTGAGATGAAATATGGAAGTGGAAAATTGACAGAAAATCAAAAAGAATTTGAATCTAAAGCAACTTTTTACGGATATGAATATATTGTATGCCGTACTATTAATGAATTTATGAATACTATTAATAATTATATAAATGGATAACAAAAAAGTTAAAAAATACTGCGGAATGTGCATACATTTCTACGGTGAAGATATAGACGGAAACGGATGGTGTTCTTCAAATAATGATGCTATTACTTACTGCGGGTGTAAATCATGTGCATCTTTCAAAATAGAAATAATTGAAAACTAATGAAAAAATTAACACCATTACAAAAGAAACTGCAATTAATAGAAAATAGACATTGTATTGATTGTGCAAATGCTCATAACTTCCACAATATCGGCGCAAACGGAGAGCCTATAATGTGTCATTGTACTAATGATAAAATAAGCCATTTGTTATCCGAAAAAGCGTGTAAAAAATTCACGCCGATTATACAAAATAATTTTTAAATCATGGTAATATCAATTGTGCGGTGCTATAAGTAGCACCCTGCGCCGGATTGTTCTTTTGCATTGCAATATTGCAAATTAACAATCTAATTTTTATTATTATGACTGAAAACATTACAACAGGCGACATCGTAAATTACGGACACGATGTACACAAGTTGCACGAAACAAAAAGAGGTGCAAACACGCTCGCAACCGTTATCGGAATTGTAGGTGCGCTTATTCTCATTGGTATTCTTTGGAACGTTTTTGTGAGACGTAACGACACTAACAAAAGCACAGAAAAGAACACCGACATTGCTATCGGCGGAAACGTAGAAGCCATTGAGGATTTGAAATTTCAAGTTCGCGCTCTAACGAATCACGAACGTCAAGATGCTTTAAAAATTGCCTACACTGATGGCAGATTACAACCCTATCGTTTCTCTTATTTAGGCGATTACGAACATGAAGGATGCGGATGTGGAGAACACCACAGACACAGACATCACAAAGGTTGCTGCGACCAGAAGTATCAGGAAGTAGCAACTTACAACCTTGCATCTACTACTTTGAACAAAACGAGTAATTGCAACTGTTAATAATTAGTGGGGTGGGATAATCCCCGCCCCTTAATTTTTTTCAATATGTTTAAATTCAAAACCGATAAAGAGGAAATAAAATTAAGGGCTTACGCGCTTAAAAATGGGGCTTTTGAATCCAAAAAAAGCGCGTTTGACTATTTCTTTGTTTATGAAGGAAAATCGGTTGAGGAAGCCGAAAAACTTGCCGCAACGGTAGCCGCTTCGCGTGGTGTTCCTGACATTCCTATTGCTCCTAACAATACAATGGATAAGGTAAAAATATGGATTAAACAAGGAACGGATATTTACAACGAATACCCAAAACTTGGTGAGTTTGTTGTTGGGTTAATCTCCGGCGCGGCTACATCATTACTTGGCGTTGCTGCCGGAAATAAACTTGCTGAAAAAAAAACCGATGAACCGGTACATGAATTAAATAATGTAGAACCTATAGAAATTAACGACAATGCTGAACCCATACAACATCAAGATTAAAGTTTTCTGTAAAGATGAAAACGAGGCGCGAAATGTGCAGAATGCTATTACCGGAATTAGTTCAGGTTTAGATTTAATTGGTAGCGATTTGTTACAATTTTATTCAAAATATAAACAAAACGAAACAGTGATAAAGCCTGTTTTATCGGATGTAATACGAAATGGAATAAGTTCGGTAGTCAAACATTTGCCTAAATTACTTAAATTAAAATAATTATGAAAAACACTTGTCCTATGAATTGCCACTCGTGCAATTTCCAAAATAGCATTGAAACAAAAAGTACCTGCGCAACGCTTCTAATGCCTGCGATGTTTGCACAACTTATTGGCGAAATACAAGAATTAAAAAACATATTGAATAAAAATAACTCAATAGAAGTAACAGAAATTAAATTACCTTTAAAAATTAACGAAAATGACAAATACAACGAATCAAACAATTCTGTCGCTATTGGCGACAATGAAAGCGAGAATGGGGATGGGGTCAGCAGCATTAACTACAATTAATGTTTCAGATGCTCAAACGCTTTTAGACTTTGTGAATGAAAAAACCGACCCTGATACCGCTATTGCGGCTCTTACTATTGCCATGCAAAATTGTGGTGGTGGAACACCGGTTGCAGATATTGTAACATCTGCAACCGATTATTATACATTCATGTACAAAGAAGACACACCGGCGTAATGAAAAACTGTCCCATTTGCGACCATTTACTAATTGTTGGCAAATGCCCACGCTGCGGGTATTGCTACGAGTGTAATTAACTTTTTTAATATTAAATAGTTATGGAAAAAATACAAGAATGTAAATCATTAATGGAAAGTATTGTTATTGAATTATACATGGCAGAAAGTTTTTGCGAACAGCGTTTGTTAGCCGCTCAAAAAATATATTTAGAGGGCGAGAAACGCAGATTACGCTATTTGTCTGTAGTATATCACGAAATTATACGGTATTTTCAAACAAATTTTTTTGATGTTTATGGGGTTAATTTAGATTGCCCTCATAAAGAGCAAACATACGCCCAAACTCCAAACATAATGGAGTTTTTTAAGAAAACGCTTGCTTATTTTGAAGAACTGCACGACAAACTTCATAAAACGGCAAACGCCCTGATGCCTGCACTTTGTTACAGATACTCATGTAAATTGTTAAATTTATGCAATGATATTATTGGTATTATTGTTGAATATCGTAGAATTATAGGCGAGGGCGATGCTTGCCGGTGGAATGATGAATTTGTACAGCGTATTATGATGTATAACCAAACTTTTGAGAATGTACACGACAAATACGAGAAGAAAGAGGAAAGCATAGGGTATAAACTTTAACTTTTTGGCGTAATGGAAGTTACGCCATTTTTTTATCATAAATTGCAAAACTCAAAAAAGTCGTACATAGAAGTTTCGCATCATGCGCGAAAAATTTTTTGTTGTAATTAAAGAATAATATGTATTTTTGTACCAATTAATAAATACGATTATGAACTTGCAAATTAATACAAAATTTAATGTTGAGGATAGAATTTTTTTTCTTTCCGATAATACTCCTGCTGACGGATTAATAAATTCAATAAGCACACATACTGTTTTGTTTGAAGGCGGAGAGCAAACTATCATATCTTATGGAGTTGAGGGGTTTACATCACAAATACGAGAAAACAGAGCATTTGAAACTCAAAACGAGCTTGCCGATAGTTTGCGCCCGAAAGAAGAACCTGCATAAATATTTTCATTACTATAATTAATTCTATTTTAAAAATTGCTTTAATGATTTTATCATTTCAAGAATTTTTTCGCCCTCTGTGCCATTTTTTTTCAGCCGTTCAATCTCTTTTTCCAATTTTTTGTATGAATCTTTTAGTATAGAAAAAGCATCTTCAAGTGTGGCATTCTCTGCATCTTTCATAAAACGTTTCAAAAACGTAAAATCATAATAATCCAAGTTTAAACGTCCATATTTAACAAATTTGTGTCCCCTGTGGTCAAAATCTGTTAATTCATCCAATTGATTCAACTGCCTGCACTTTTCACGAAACTCTTTGAATGTACATGAGTTTTTTCCACGCACAATAAATTCATTATAAAATATGCGATGTTGTTTTATATTTGCACTCCACGCGCCTGACACGTATTTTTTTCTATCTAATTCGATTGTATTTGTATCGAAATTAAGCATTGTCCATCTTGTATCCATAGTGTATTTTTATTTGAACGGAAGAAATATAAGAAATATAAGAGCAAACATACATAATATTATTAATTCGGATAGCAATATTATAATACCTACGGCAAGTGATAGGAAGATGGCTGTTGGTATAGCCCTTAATACGCCCAACCAAAATTTTCCATTGAGGATTACTCGATTTAAAATAAACTTCTTCAATATTATCTCGACAATAAATTTGTTAAAAATTAGGAATATCACTACTAATGCAGAAATTGATGCTAAAATAAATATTCTCATAACTCTTTGATTTTAAACTTGTACTAATTTATTTTTGTTTTCAGCGTACATACGCAAGGCTTTCATAATCGTATGGAACTTGCTTTGTGCTTGCGTGTATGTTATTTTTGTTTTGTGATATATTAGCATCTTTTCTATTATTTCGGTATAGTCTTCTCCCGACATTCTTATTTTGACTTTCCAAAAATCTTCATAAAGTAATTTTGATTTATCGTGGCTCGCTTTAAACTCCTTTCGTACTCTTGTCAAGACATCACAAAATTTCGCAACAAAATCAGTTCGTACATATTCGCGATTCTTGTTAAGTCCTCTCGTGATGTTTCCACGTTTAATGTTTTCGGTGTGTTGTTCTTGTGTTTTTGTCTTACCGTAGTTTGGATTTGCCTTTCCGAATAATACTCCGCGTTCTTTTGCTACCTTAACACCGTATTTTGTCCTTGTTTTAATGAAGTCTAATTCTATATCAGCAACTAATGCAAGAATGGTAAGCATAATTTTCCCCTGTGGTGTTTTGTATTCTATTATCGTTCCGTCTTTGCATTGAATAATTGTTATTTCGTGTTTCTCGCATAGTTTCACAAATTCAACAACCTCAACAAGATTACACCCAAGCCTGCTCAATTCGCTGCAATATAATGTTGCTCCGTCCGGCACTCCATTTATTTTTAACATGATATTTTTTTGAGACATTTTTTTATCTCTTTTTTTGGCAAAATCTTCAATCTTTGGCAGTTTTTCAATATTATCTGTGATATTGTTTGCGCGAAAATAGTTTTTTATCATTTCCATTTGGCTATCATAGTCTTGTTTTGATGTGCTAACCCTGATGTATAGCCATTTTTCATTTTTATTGTTCATTTGCTACCTCACTTTCTTCAATTGCTATTAATAACTCATCTAATAGGTCGTTTGCCGCAGATTCATAACTTGAAAATTTACATTCTGTTCCGGCGCAAAATGTTTTATCTGCAAATGCAAAATAATCCCAATAATATCCACCAACACTAAAATCTACCTTTGCAAAAATATATTTTTCGTTTCTAATCCATTGTAATGCTAATTCAACTGTTGGTGCAGATAGGGTGTATTTATTGTTTCTTTGTTCCAAACGGTCGCTGTGATTAATTTCTTGAATATAAATATCTTTAGCATAATAATAATCATTAACTGAATAAAAAAAACCTAATTTTTTTAATTTTTCAGCCTGTTCAAAAGTTACAATATTCAGTCTGTCTCTATACGTTTTTCTTTCCCTGTTAATATGTGTAACAGTTTCAGGCATAAGAACAACTATGTCGCAATATTCTTCAATAACTTCATTACCTCTTGTCCTTGCAACATTAACACAAAAATCTTTTTCCATTGCGCTAAATTCACGTGTAATATTAATAGGATTACTAAAATTAGAAATTGAGATATATGCTTTCTGTTCAAATCCGTACATGTTAATTGTGTAACATGGCTCTTTTGTAATAACATAAATTTCATATCCTATTGATATAAAATTTTCAATCCTTGAACTCAAATTTTCCATACATACATCGAATGGATAGAAGTGAGTATCTTTATTGTAAATCAAATTTTCATCATATACCCTGTTCAAATACCTTTTTTCCTTTGCTTTTTTTTGTAGATTTTTAATAACTTCACAAAGTCTCAATTCTTTTTTAGTATAGAAATTGCCATCAAAGTAAAAATACTTTGTTTCTTTTTTATACTCTTTCACTATGAACGCCACCGGAAGTTCTCCAACCGCAAATGTAGGGATTGATAGCGTAATTTCTTTTTCCGCAAGTCTTATGCGTGGCAGTTTTTTGCCTTTAATTTGGTAGGTTTCTTCGTATTGAAGATTAACTGTAATTTGTGTATTTTTCATTGTTTGTTATTTATTAAAGAATTTTTTCACTTTATCATTTCCGTATTTATTTTTTGTAATTTCAATCATTTGTGCGATGGTGCATTTTTCGGGCAGTTCGTTTTGTTCGCAGAAATAGCGCGTACCACTTCCACAAGCACCTGTTATAGCGCGGTAGCATTGGATTAACTCCACTTTGGTTTTTACATCGTCCAATTTCCAATCATTGTATTTCGAGGTATCTCTATCGCTAATTTTGTAGATTAATGATTCTTTTGCCTCTTTTATCGTTTTCCCATGCGAATAAACACCATCAACACATACAATATAACTTTCTATAAATTCACCAAAATTAACTACTTTATAAACATTTTTCTTCTTTGAGATTATTGCAGATTTTATATTGTCTATTTCGATATATTCACGGAATTGTTTATCATATATGGTATAAAATATATCTTCCTTTATTCTTTCCCCATCTACAAATTCTGTCTGAACATGGTATATTTCATATTTATTGTTATCATTTTTACGGTATTCAGAAAGCGTTATCCACGAGCCTTTTTTTGCCTTAACAATATCAAATAATCCGCACGATACTATTACACACTTTTCGCCTGTAGATTCTATTTTTCCGTAGTCCCCTGAATTTGCAAGTTGTCCGTTGTCCCCTGAATTTGCAAGTTTTCCGTTGTAGCCTGAATTTGCAAGTTTTCCGTTGTAGCCTGAATTTGCAAGTTGTCCGTTGTTTCCTGAATTTGCAAGTTTTCCGTTGTAGCCTGAATTTGCAAGTTGTCCGTTGTTTCCTGAATTTGCAAGTTTTCCGTAGTCCCCTGAATTTGCAAGTTGTCCGTTGTTTCCTGAATTTGCAAGTTGTCCGTAGCCCCCTGAATTTGCAAGCTGTCCGTTGTAGCCTGAATTTGCAAGTTGTCCGTAGTCCCCTGAATTTGCAAGTTGTCCGTAGTAGCCTGAATTTGCAAGTTTTCCGTTGTAGCCTGAATTTGCAAGTTGTCCGTAGTAGCCTGAATTTGCAAGTTGTCCGTTGTTTCCTGAATTTGCAAGTTGTCCGTTGTCCCCTGAATTTGCAAGTTGTCCGTTGTTTCCTGAATTTGCAAGTTGTCCGTTGTTTCCTGAATTTGCATTTTCGTTTATTGTTAATTCTATAATTTCATTTACAAAACTAACTGCATTTGTTGCTAATGCAAATACATCTTTCATTGATTCTATTAAATTTTCCATTGATATAAATTTTAATGATTAATACTTTATTGTTCTAAAATTTTGGGTTAATAATGATTTGTTTCTTGGTAGGGTCAAAAAAGATGGTAGCGCCGTTGGTTTTAATGTTACATGAAACGATGTTGTGCTCACCAACTCTTTTAAGGTGTCTTACTAATTGCCATACTTTGAATGGTACTGCTTGGGTTTCTGTTTGATTTTCTATATTGCTCATAATATTTTGTATTTTAGTTACTTAATTTTCTTCAAACTCATCAAGTTCGTACATAGATATATTAACCCCACTGTAGTGGGATTCCCAATTAGGATAATCTAAATCGTCTAAATTTTCAACATATTCAGGGTTAAATAACTTGTTGAATAATGCGGCATCTATCGCCGCTTCTTCGCTTGAAAAGACCCCAAAACATCGCATTGATTGGAGGCTTTTGTGTTCATCACATTGATATAAAACATATACTTTCATAATTTTAGGTTTTTAAGTCTTTAATAACTTGTTCTGCGGCATTTGTGATTGACATCCCATTTCCTGTGTCTTTCAAAAGTACATACGGCTTTCCTTTGGTAGTAATTCCTGTGTCTATAATTTCGTAATTTTTCATAATCTTAAATTCCGCATTAACCGGCGGGCGCGGCGTTAATTATTAATGAAATTCTATTGTATTAAGTCCATACTGCAATGCAAGATACATATCTATAATTTTAAGGGTTAATCTTCAATTAATTCATAAACTAATTGTTTATTATTGCCATGATAAACAATCTAATCTTTCTGCTTCTTTTCTCTCTAATTCATAAACATACATTTCAAATAATTGTATGCGTGTGTATTCTTGTCCGCAGTGTTCGCAGGTAAATACATCGGCATCGTAACCATCGGCTAACATATCTTCGTTATGGAACATGAAATTGTAACAACATTTGCACTCTATTTGTATTTGATTTTCCGCCTCTTTTTTTCGCACGAAAATAACCATAGAATTTTTTAAAACCTCATCATTATAGATAATGAAATTGTTGCTGTCAATGTATTGTTTTGCTGCCTCGTATGAATTGAACGTCGGTGCATCCTCATCGCTTCCACTTTCTACATAAATTAAAAACTCTTTTTTCGTTGAGGTTTCCAAACTCGTTGTGTCGGTACATACAGTATTTTTAATCTCTTTCACTTTCGGTTTTCTTTTCGGAAGCGGCTCGCCTTTCACAATGAAACGATAAACATAATCTTTGCTTTTGTGATATTTTCCATCAATGGTAACGCCGTTTTCATCGTCGAAAATTACATCTTTGCCTGCAAAGTATTCAATAATAGTCGCGTTTTTATCAATTTTAGCGCGTTTTTTCCGTTTGTCGCTTCTACCTAAAAACTCCGTTACATCTGTGCAGCTTCCGTCCGCGTGGGTAACATATTCGTGGGTCGGGTCTTCCGGCTGCTCCCCTACCCTATTATATTCCATTTTGAAGGGTATATTTTCTCCGTTGAGTACCTTTTGAATATTCGTTAATTTTTCCTTTGTCTCGTTGAGTTCCGATAATGTTTTTTCGTAGAGTTCTTTATAGTTTGGCTCTGTAATTTCAATAATATCTACACTGTGTATATATTCCTCATCGGACACATAAACCGCGCTTTCCTCGTCATCCATTTCCGGCAACTGCTTGTATATTGTGCCGTCATCGTTTATTAACGTAGTTTCTTCAAAAAATTCCTCTAATTGTGCATCTTTGCTAACTTCTTCTATAATAGGAAAATTTTCATAAATAAAATTGAAATAATCCCTTGCTTTATGCCCAGCGATTGTTCTATGTTGTAAAGCCGGTTTGTAATCAAGATGATATGAATTTTCAGAGATAACAATGTTTTGATAAATCTTTTCCTTATAAAATTCTGACGTATTAAAATAATACTCAAAATCTTTGTCTGCAAAGTGTGAAAATATAGGCGTTTCCGCTTTCTCATTGATTAGAGAAATGCCGCGCTTCTTACATATAAGGTCGCGTTTAATGCAACTTTGCGTTTTTCCTTTAAATACGCTTTTGTCCTTTGTTTCAACAAAATAATTAATTACATCATCTTTTGTTACGGAAACAAATTTTTGTTTCTCAATAATTACACTTTTTTCAATTTTTGGTGTAATTTGTTCGGCTTGTGTTTGGGTATTTTCTAACATGGTATTTTGGTTTTTATCGTTGATAATTTCGTTTTTAACTTCTAATATATCAATAAATTCGGGAATATCTACATAGTAAGATTGGTCAATAAAGGTAGCGAATGAATTAAGGTATTCTATATATTTCTCGTAATTTTCAAATTTGTCCTTGTTATATGCTTCGTGTCGTTCATAATCTAACATCACCGGCATAATCAAATTAATATCCTCTTTGCCATCAACTGTAATAATTACAGCACGATTTGAGGAAGAAATATACATTGTAAATTCGGTATTTTTCCCCTTGTACTGATTAACAATTTTTGAAAGAAAATTATAATTAAATCCTATTTTAAAATTTTGCTCAAAATATTTTCCGCAAGTAAAAGTTTGTTCAAAAGCATTGCAAAAATCTAAATCAGCTCCACTAACAAAGTCCCTATCTTTTGTAAAATTAAAGGTAACTTGCATTGATGACTGATTTAGCAATTTTTTGGGTATTTGTTTAACAATATCCCCCAAACATAGTACAACCTTTGCGCCGGTGGTTGGTAATATGGCACGCCATTTCTGCATTTTCCGTTCTGTGTCAATTTTCCCATTTTTAGGGTTAATTAATATGGTTTCTTTGTCTTGCTTTTCTATCCTTGTAACACGTAAAACTTGTTCATCTATGGCGGTTTTTGTTCCGTTTCTGAAATTAAATTCAACGTTCATCATGTTTGGGCTAAGCGGGTGGTTTACTGCAAACTTCTCTACATCGGAACAATCGTATTTTTCTATTTCAGAAAATACGGTAAACTGTTTGCGCTGCTTTGCTGGCAACAATTTTAAATGTTCTTTGAGCATTTGAAACGCGCCAATTGTTTGAAATTGGCATGAAAATTGAAAGGCATCTACATAGGTAATCCCATTGTTTTCGCTCAATACTTCATTGGAAAATTGAGGTAGTTTATACCTACAATCCAATATCCCATCAATAGTATTAAGTGGGTGTTTTTTTGCTTCTAATTCCTCATAGTTTGTAATTGAGTTAAACATTTTTTTGCAAGTTTCAAAAATTTGTCTGCAAATTTCTAACTGTGTGCTGTCGGTTTGTGTTAATTTTTTCATACTTTTGCCGCCGTTACCTATACACGGACAAGGTTTTAATTAATTTTGTTTGTAATTGTTAAACTTGGTAATTTTTAAGGCGGAACGTTACAACGAGCCGCCGTTTTTTGTTAATTTTTATTTGTTTGCGTTTATGTATTTATTTGCGTCCTCTTTTGTTTCAAATTCTTTGTAGTGAATATTTTTCTTTCCACTATAATAAGAATATAAATAGGATTTTACGGGGTAATCTAATATCCCTTTCCTCAATGTTACAATATATTTTCCATTATTTTGCCACGCTTGAAACACTGCAATTTTAACAGAACCACATTTTTGGTTGTAAATAGTTTCTACGAGAAACTCATCAATAAAATAATTTTGTTTTTTCATGTGAATATAATTTTTAAAAGGTTTGCATTATTTCAAAGTACTTTGTTCGGACTTATTCTTGCATTGCCGTTAGTGTGTGTTAGTTTTTGTAGTTCCTTTGTTGTTGTTTCTTTCGTAAAGATAAACTAATAATTTTAATAATCAAGTAATTACGTTATTTTTATGAAATTAATAACATTGATAATCAATAACTTACAAAAAAGTTATCAACAAAATATTCAATGTTCACAGTATTGATAATCAAATAGTTATAAATTAACACTTGACAAATAATTTACACCTGTTTACAATTGTAATAACACACAATAATAGATATTGTAAAAATAATATAAACACATCATTATAATAAAAATAAGCAATGTAAAAGCCCCATTTTGAATATCGAAAAAAGAAGAAAAAAGAAGAAAATCACGCAAACCGGAGAAACAACAAACCCCCAAAATATATTAAAGTTATAAATATTTTAACTATCTTTTGTTTAACCTCTGAATGCGAAACGGTGATTATATATTAATAGAATATAATATCATTGTATAGTTATATAATTTAATTGAATCATAATAATAAATTTATTCTTTTTATTGTTTTTATATAGAAACTATTACTTCTAATATAATAAATTAAAATATAAATCTAAAAAAAAATAAAATATATAAAAAGTTTAGAACTTTTTTAAAATTACACTATTTTGGCGTTTTGGTGTAATTTATAGAAATGGTGTAGTGATGGAATTGAATGGAGTAAGGGAATTGCAGGTTTAACGCTATTGGTATGGAGTTGTTAAGAATGTGTTCTATAATTAATTGAATCGAAAAAATGAAATGCTTTTTTTATGGAGACCAAAATTTTGAAAAAACATTTTGAGTTTTTTTTGGATTTTGCTTTTTGTTTGCCTGTACCTTATTTTGTGCTGTTATTCGGTTTACAATACGTTGGAATAGTGTATTTATTATAAGTTGTTGATAATCAATGTATTTATATATGGATTGTTTGACATAAATTTACTGTTATTTTTTTATATTCTCTTTTAAATACTGTTTTATTTGATTTAACGCATTTTTGTTTAAAATGACGGGGATTTTGTTTCTGTAAAAAAGTTCGTAGAATCGAATAAGAGCGACATTGTATTGGGGATATTGGGGGG
>Ga0209737_10000752_pt1 | contig 24945 bp, 27 predicted proteins | sample TergutCu122P3_FD_187284 | JGI IMG/M metagenome (GOLD analysis project Ga0209737, IMG submission 187284) | Cubitermes ugandensis P3 segment gut microbial communities from Kakamega Forest, Kenya - Cu122 P3 (SPAdes) (version 2) | ecosystem: Host-associated > Arthropoda: Insects > Digestive system... | reverse complement strand
CGCGCCCCAAGCCCACACCGTTCCGTCAGACATTAAGGCAAGACTATAATTACCACCTGCCGCAATTTTCGATACAGTGGCACTGGGCACAAGACTGCTTAAGTTTATCGGTGACTCATTCTCATTCCCAAGGATTGTTGAGGCTTCCAGAGCCTTCTTTGGAGGTAAAATCACTGTTATAGAACTCGTCGAAAATAAAAATACCGCCACAAGGACGGTACTGAATATTTTCATTAATAATGACTTGGTTGATTTGCTTATTCTCACAGCAATCCCTCCAGTAATTAAATTTTTGTGGTGTCGATAATTACAATACTTATAACTCTGTGCGCAAGATACCACATGAGCCACTTTTTGTCAAATATCGGGTGATTGATAGTCGGAAAACAGCGATGGTATACTTGATCATATTACTTTGATGCAAAAGAAGGATAATGAAGAGAATAGATGGTCGTTCCTTTGATGAGTTAAGACCGGTCAGAATTACGCCTGGATTCCAGAGTTATGCCGAGGGATCGGTTCTGATTGAGCTTGGGAAGACACGAGTCTGCTGTTCGGTTAGTGTTGAGGAAAAAGTGCCCATGTTTTTGAAAGGGCGTGGTTCCGGTTGGGTTACAGCAGAATACTCAATGTTGCCGCGGTCGACTTGTACTCGTTCTCCTCGCGAATCTGCTACCGGCAGAGTTTCCGGGCGTAGTCAAGAGATACAGCGCCTTATAGGGAGGGCTCTACGTGCCGTTATGGACTTAAGCAAATTGGGGGAACGCTCGCTGGTTGTTGATTGTGATGTCTTACAGGCTGACGGTGGAACGCGAACAGCTTCTATTACTGGTGCCTATGTTGCTTTGCATCTAGCCCTAAAATCGTTGGTTGATATTGGGCTGATTCCATCTGTTCCGCTAAGAGGTTCGATTGCGGCAACGTCGGTTGGGGTCGTTCGAGGTGAAATGCTGCTGGATTTATGCTATGACGAAGACTGCAATGCTGATGTCGATTTTAATGTTGTGATGACGGACACCGGAAGTATTGTTGAGATACAAGGTACAGGAGAGAGTAGATCTTTTTCACGCAGTGAGCTAGACAGAATGCTTGACTTGTCGTACAAAGGCATTAGGGATCTGTTTGTAGTTCAGCAAGAAGCTATTCAGTCTTTCGTGAGGCGCTGAGAGCTTTTTCTGTGGCGGCTTGTCTTTCAAGAATGGCAGCCTTAAGGATCATGTCCTTTACTTTCATCAAGCGTATTTGATTCCCTCTTTCATTCTCATCCAGCTTCATTCGTATAAAGCGTATTGTTTCCTGTAGTTGGGGAATGATGATATGCTCGAGAGCGTTAACTCGCCTTCTTGTTTTTTCTATTTCTTGCGCAATCAGATAAGTCTTTTTTTCGATGGCTGCCAGTTGAAGCATAATGGGGAACAGTTCTGAAACACTCTTAATGGCGCCGTCTAGTTCACCTGAAGTGTTGGCAAAACCATATGGGTAAATGTCATGTTCACTGGCATCCTTGTAGTTGAAATCGAATACAGGCACGTCAACCGATGTTATGTTTTCATAGCTTACGCTAACGTTAACTCCCAGCTTGGGGAACATTATGGATTCCTCAAGCATGCTTCTTGACATAACCGCGCTTGCCATGCTGAACTTATTATGGACAGTCTGCATCTTTTTCTCTACACTGTCACGTAATACCTTATTTTCTTTTGCTAGGGCAAGGAACTTCTTGATGAGATTGTCTCTCTTGTCCTTCATAAGCTTGTGCCCTCTGACGGCTGTTTGCAAGCGTTTCTTCAGAGAGGACAAAACCATTCTTGTTGGGTTAACGTTTAGCCTTGCCATTATTTAACCTTGTCGGTCCGTATTCGGATAGTATTTTTTGATGTATTCATCCCTAATTCGTTTTAGTTCCGATTTGGGAAGCATCCCCAACATATTCCATCCGATATCGAGGGTCTCCATAATATCGCGATTGGAATTATAACCTTGAGACAAGTACTCTTTTTCGAAAACATCGGCAAATTTAGCGTATAGCAAATCCATTTCCGATAAGGCGGCTTCGCCAAGAATGGCCATCAGTTCTTTACTGTCCTTGCCTCTGGAATACGCCGCGAAAAGCTGATTCATTGTGTCAGCGTGGTCTTCTCTTGTTTTTTCTTTGCCAATCCCTTTGTCTTTGAGGCGTGAGAGAGAGGGCAGTATATCAATAGGCGGCAATAAACCTTTCCTGAACAGTTCTCGAGAAAGAATAATTTGTCCCTCGGTAATGTATCCGGTCAGATCCGGAATCGGGTGTGTTTTGTCATCCTCAGGCATGGTCAGGATGGGGATCATGGTAATAGAACCGCTTATCCTGTTTTTCTTTCCAGCTCTTTCATATATTGTTGCCAAGTCGGTATAGAGGTAGCCCGGATAGCCACGGCGTCCCGGAACCTCTTTTTTGGCGGCTGAAAGCTCGCGTAGCGCCTCGGCATAATTGGTAAGGTCGGTCATAATGACTAATACATGAATATCTTTTTCAAAAGCCAAGTATTCCGCGGCGGTAAGGGCCATGCGTGGTGTGGCAATACGCTCAATAGCGGGGTCATTTGCCAGATTCATGAAAAGCACGGTCCTATCAATAGCGCTGGTACTCTTGAAATCGGAGACAAAGAATTCTGCTTCCTCATAGGTGATTCCAATGGCGGCAAAAACAACGGCAAAATTGGATTCGCTCCCCCTCACCTTGGCTTGGCGAGCGATTTGTGCCGCAAGTTCCGCATGCGGGAGTCCTGCTCCTGAAAAGATGGGTAATTTCTGGCCTCTCACCAGTGTATTCAGCCCATCGATTGCCGAAACTCCTGTTTGGATAAACTCGTTGGGATAGTCTCGAGCGGCAGGGTTAATAGGCAATCCGTTGACATCCATTCGTTTTTCAGGGATGATTTCCGTTCCTCCGTCATATGGGCGCCCCATTCCGTCGAAGACGCGACCGACCATATCCATGGATACCGATAATTCCAGCCCGTGTCCAAGGAAGCGCACCTTGGAACCTTTCAGATTAATCCCTGCGGAACTGTTGAACAACTGCAATAGTACGTTGGTCCCGCTTACTTCAAGAACTTTACATTGCCTAACTTCTCCGTTGGGTAGCTCAATCTCTCCTAACTCGTCAAAAGTGACGCCTTCAACACTCTTAACCAGCATTAATGGTCCGACAACTTCAGATATTGTGCGGTATTCCCTAAGCATTCTGTTCTTCTCCTTCATCAATCAGATTTTGAATGCTTGAATGTATTTCTGCCTTGATTCTTTCATACTCACTGTTCACTTTTGCTTCCTCAACATATTTAAAGCGCCCGATGGACTCAAGCACGTCAAGTGAAATCAGTGCTTTAAAATTGATGCCTGATGAGAGTCCCTCGGCAGAACGTTTATAAAACTCCAGAATTAAGGATAGCAGAGAGCGCTGTCTGTTAAGGGAAGAATATGTGTCAACCTCATGGAAGGCATTTTGGTGCAGAAAATCCTCTCTGATAGAACGGCATGTTTCCAGCTTCAGTTTGTCGATAGGTGAGAGGGCGTCGGCGCCAACCAGTTGGACGATTTCTTGCAGTTTGGATTCTTCTTGCAAAAGCAGTAGGGTTTCTCGCCTGAGAATGGGAAATTCTCTGGATACGTTTTCTTCAAACCATGAAGTTAGGCTGTCGACATAGAGCGAATAACTGGTGAGCCAATTGATTGCCGGAAAATGTCTTTTGTAAGCGAGTGCTGAATCGAGACTCCAGAAAACCTTCACGATGCGAAGAGTCGCTTGTGAGACCGGTTCAGAAATATCGCCGCCGGCGGGAGAGACAGCGCCGACTATTGAGAGGGACCCTTCGCGCCCTTCTTTCCCGGAGCTGATGCATCTTCCGGCTCTCTCATAGAATTGTGCCAGCCTGGAGCCCAAATATGCCGGAAAGCCTTCTTCACCCGGCATCTCTTCAAGTCTACCGGACATTTCCCGAAGGGCTTCTGCCCAGCGTGATGTGGAATCAGCCATTAGTGCCACGGAATACCCCATATCGCGGAAGTACTCGGCAATGGTGATGCCGGTATATATGGAGGCTTCTCTTGCGGCAACCGGCATATCGGAAGTGTTGGCAATGAGGACAGTCCTTTTCATAAGAGATTGTCCGGTTTTGGGATCTATAAGATCAGGAAATTCCATCAATACATGTGCCATTTCGTTGCCGCGCTCTCCGCATCCGATATATACCACAATCTCGACATCGGCCCACTTTGCCAAGGCGTGTTGAACGATTGTTTTTCCTGAGCCGAATGGGCCGGGAACAGCGGCGGTTCCACCCTTTGCGATTGGAAATATTGTGTCGATTACCCGCTGTCCTGTTACCAGTGGTCTCGTTGGCGCCAGTTTTTCTTTGTAGGGACGAGCTTTTCTCACCGGCCATTTTTGTTTCATGGTCAGGTCAATGATTTCTCCTGAATGCGTCTTGAGTTTGGCGACGGCTTCTCTAACAGTATAATTGCCATGTTGAATGGATTCTATGCGTCCGGCGACATTATGGGGAACCATAATCCTATGCTCAACAATAAGTGTTTCCTGGACAGTACCTATTATGTCTCCGCTTTCCACGTAATCGCCGATTTCCACTGTTGGCTTGAATTCCCATTTCTTTTCCCTGTCAAGCGACGGAATTTGTGTTCCTCGTTTGACGTTGTGCCCCACCATGTCATACATGATTTTAAGAGGGCGTTGAATGCCGTCGTATATGGTTTCGATTAACCCTGGTCCCAGTTCCACGCTGAGCGGTTCGCCGATTCCCACTACCGGCATACCAGGACCGAGCCCGGCGGTTTCTTCATACACTTGTATAGAGGCGACTCCGTCGCGCATTTCGATGATTTCGCCGATTAACCCTTGCTCACCGACACGAACAACGTCAAACATGTTCGCTTCTTGCATGCCATCCGCGATTACCAATGGCCCTGAAACTTTACTAATTATTCCGCGACTCACTTATTAGGCACCTCCAAAAATAATATCTGCGCCAATGGCATGTTCCACTGATTTTTTCAAATGACCTAATCCAACATTATGGGTTCCGTCAACTCCGGGAATGGGAATTATGGCCGGAAGTTTCCTGGCGTTGTATTTGTCGATTGTCTTCTTAATGTCTTTTGCCAGTATCTCGGTTATGTATATAATGGCATAATCTTCTTTCGCTATTTTTTTAAGCACTCTACTTGCTTTTTCTGAATCTTCACATGGAAACACATCCAACCCGACTGTCTTAAAACAGCGAATACTGTCATGGCTTCCTATCACTCCGACTTTATGCATATGTAATACTGATTCGCTCCTTGATTTGTTCCGTTGGTATTCCGGAAAGTTTCCCAGTCATAATAATCCTGATTGTCTGTATCTCATTCTCTTTGGCGGCGATATAACTAATTATCGGTTGAATCCCGAAGGTAATGTGTTTATGGTCGCGTATGAAACTCATTAGAAGGTTGTCACTTAGTCTTTCCATTGATGTCAGATTGCCTGTTTCCTTTAGCATTGGCAAACTGTCAAGTAGCAGCGATTGCAACCCACCATAGATAACTAGCTTATCGGCGAATTGCTCGAATGCGTCGTCGTATCCGTCAGTGAATAGGAGCGAAGGGATAGTTCCACCGGGAATATAAATGCCGGCGAAAAAATCCCAAGTTTTTTTCATACATCTTGCTCTGACAAAAGACTTGAGATTTATAGTATCTATCTTTAAAGTGACATAATCATTTAGAAAAGGTATACCCCTGCTTGACGTTTCCCTTATGATGTCTTTATAGCATGCTTTATCGAGTGTTGAGTCCAGAAGCTGCGGGTCATGCGTTACATTAAATACGTCAATGGCGTCATGCAAGCCTTGGCGCATTTCGTCTCTCATGTCTAAGTAGTGCTTATTCCTTACCATTTCAGCTAGTTGTCCTGTGGGTATAGTCCCGATGTTAATTAAGAGAGATTCTGCTGCCAGCCCCAAGTGCTCTGCCTTTAGAAGTACCTTAATGTTGTGGTACTCATATGGAAAAATGAAAGCGGCAAAAAACATTGGATCTTGCACAAGTGACAGGACGGTTTGGTAGGCTTTTTCCAGTTCCTTGAATAGTAACGGCTCAGGGTCTCCGCTAAATCCGCTATCTTCCCCTTCCCAGTATTTTAACTCGGAAAGAACTTTATAGACGTCACCAGACGTCTTGCAAGAAAGCATTCTTTCTATTCGCTCTTTTGAGAGGAGATGTTTTTCATGGCTTTGAATATATGCCGAGGCGAATAAATAATCCGAGTTGCTACTATTTGACACCATTTACTCCCTAAATAACGTTGCTACCACAGAAGAGGCAAAAGACTCTTTTTTGGAATGGACTAAAGTTTCAATTGTTGAGTTGATATCGAGAGTCCCAGCCCTAATCACAAAGCCACCTTTTGCATTAATGCACTGTTCTGAAAGCGTTAGTTTGCCGTTTCCCAGTAATTTGTTTGCCGTAGCGACAAGCTTAGTGCCGATATTTTTCCTATCTCTTTCATTTAGCAGAAGCTGTCCTTGGTTTATGCCGGCCTCCGCTATTTTTTTTGCCAGCAAAGAAATGTACTCTTCTTGTTCCATATTTGACAGGCGTTCTACGGCAGTCTCAATTACTTCTGCGACGGCTTGTTGTTTGGCAGCCAGTCGCATCTTACGTGCCTCAAGTTCCGCCAAAGAATGCATTCTGTGCCTGAGTTCAAGAGAATCTTTTGCGCAAAGCTCGGCCATGCTTTCCTTATTCTTTTCGGACGCTTGCTCTGCTTGTGTTTTTAGCCGCAAGGCTTCCGCAGTGGCATCAGAAACTAGCTTGGTGGCGTGTTCGGTGGCGTCGCTGAGAATTTTGGCGGTAATATCGTCTATACTCACCTTTTTATCCTACTTTTTATTTGATGGTCATCATCATGCGTTCATGTACAGCAAGAAAGAAACTAACAAGGCCAGCACAGCGAATGTTTCAATCATTACAGCATAGATAAGTGCTTTGGCAAGCTCCCCAGAGCGTTTTCCGATAAGAATAACTCCTGAAACCAGTGTTTTTCCCTGGGCAATAGCGGCGAAATAGCCAACCAGGCCGATGGGAATACCGCTCGCCAGTAAGAAAAGCCCTGTGTTAGTATCGGTAACATTCATGGTTTTCGTAAGAATCAAAAAGCCAATAAGTAACCCGTAGAGTCCGTTAGTTGTTCCGACAGCTTGTAAAACAAGTGTTTGTCCAAATTTTCGTGGGTCCTCAGCGACAACTCCAGAAGCTGCTTGCCCCACCATGCCCATGGCGATAGCACTGCCAGCTCCGGAAAACCCGGCAGCGATGACAGCCCCCAGCGCCCCCAGCGCAATTCCTAATTCCATTTAGTTACCCTCCTTTGTGAGCTTGATATATTTTGTGTTTTGCATATAAGGGATGAACGGCGTTCCGTTTCCTTCATAAAATTTGTCGAAGAATTCTACATATTGTAACCTGATTGAGTGAACAAACGCTCCAAGAGCGCTGACTAGAAAGTTAAATGTGTGCGCGATTATTACGATAAGTACGAAGAATATCCCACCGATTATCCCGTTTCCCGGCAATGCCGCAATAGTGTTAAAAACCTGGGCGATAACAGTGCCGGCGAGACAAAGAGCCATCAACCTGGAATAGGACAGTACATCCGATAAATAGCGGGTTATTCCATAGAGTTTCCAAACACCAAGCGCCTTGGTAATTCCCTTGCCTGATATAATTGGTAGAAGCACTATTCCAGCCGCCCCAACAATACTCATCCATGTTCCGACAGTAGATAATCCCTCTACTAAATTGTCTCCGGCAAACAAAAGAATCAGGCCAATGATGAGGACGTACCAGAGCAAAGCGTCGCCTATCATGTCCAGTAATTTGCCTTCTCGAATACTTTTGTAAGCTCGCACCCCCAGCCCTACGAAGATGTGAATCAACCCGCAGGCGCAGGAGAACAGCAACATGGTCATAGCGTTCTCAATGGGGTTTATCCACAGCGGAGCGATACTAAAGCTTGTTCCAAAAAAAGTCTCCGATACAACAGAGACAAGGTTTCCAAAAAATCCCCCAAATACAATGCCCCATATGAAGGCGGAAACACCGCAGTATCCCAGTTGCTTGATGAACTTACGTGTGTTTCCTTCGACCTTCCATTTCTTAATAACGAAAACGCTTAAGAAAGTTAGGATTAGTCCGTATGCTATGTCGGCAAACATAATGCCAAAGAAACAGATATAGAAAAAAGCGAAGATTGGAGTGGGGTCGAGCCCTCTCGAGTTTGGAGTATCGTACAGAGCTGTGACGGACTCAATCGGAGAAATAAGAGAGTTGTTTCTCAAAAGAACAGGAGTCTCCTCATTCTTTTGTGGTGAATCAATTTGGTAATGACAACAGTATTGCTTGAAAAGAAGAATTAACTCGTCCTCTTTGTCTTGAGGAACCCAGCCATCCAGATAGAAGGTTTTCTTTGTTACCAGCATCTTTTCGAATGCTTTATATCTGTCATACTCTATTGATAAGTAATCAGAAAGCATGGAGATGTTTTTTTTCTGTGACGACATCTCCCCGATTTCGTTTTTAACTTTATTTATGCTTTGTTCCAGTGAAATCAGTTCGACCTTGTAGTTGGCAACGTTTTCGCCTGCAAGCCCCGTAGTATTATCAAAACTTACTCTGATAAACCCAAAAGGCTTTAGAGTCTCAAGAACCGCTTGGTCATGCTCTTTCAGGTAAATTAGAGAAATATAGTGGTGCTCTTCAGTTTTGGAAACCGCGGAGAGGTAGAACATAGCTGTTGTTTTTCGTATGCTTTCTTCAACCTTACGTATGTCGAGCCTTGCCGGAATCACGCCAATAAGGAAGTTCGTGTGTTTGGTTTCATGGATTTCCAGAGGGACTTGGTAGTTTTTCCAATGAGCCAAGCCAATAACTTCGGCTTCTATTCGGTGTTTTTTGTTTTTAAGCTCTACCAATTGATTGCTGAGGTCATTAATGGTGTTGACATCTTTCCATATGCTCTCTTTCTGAGCAATTTGAGAATTAAAAAAGTCTTCTGAAATGACTTCACGTGAAAAGAAAAGAGGTTTCTTTTTTTTATCATATTTGCTTAGTAGCTTTAGTGCTTCGTCAGTCGCTTTAAGCTGTGTCTCCAGGGCGGACACTTCGGCTTCCCGATTAGTCTTGGCAACAAGCTTGGACCATTCGGAATTCGAAAGCTTCCCGTTTTGACTGTTTAGCTCTGTTGCCCCAAACTCCATTAAGCGCGCCATTATAGAGTCTTTATCTGTATCCAGACCCATGAAGGCAAATTTGCGCATTTTGACTATAGGCATTATTTTGTAACCATATCAATAATTATCTCAATGGCGTCATTGTAGTGTTTTCGCGCAGATTTCAATATCATTTCGCATTCCCATTTGACGTGCTCAATAGTTTTATTGTAGTCCAACTGCGCATCTGTTTTAGTTTTGGCGATAGTATCTTTGTACAGCGTATCAGTCTCTATTTGTGATTGACTGGTAAGAAATGTGGAATCAGAAGAGGCCTTCTCGACAATACGTCTTGATTCGGCAAATCCTTCGTGCCTGATATGCTCTGCTTGCTCTTCGCACTCTCTTATTTGTTTTAGTAACTCCATTGTCATAATATAATGCTCCTGCGCTTACTCTGGGATTGCGATTATTCAGTTCCTCGTCTATTGACAGACATTAGCAAGGTTTCCTGTTTCTGAATACTTTTGATACTACCCGAGCCCCCAATTTTTATCTCGAGCTGTTATTTGCTTTTTTCAATTTGGTATGACTTTTCATTCAAAAGTGTTCACTATTGGCTCTGATAATTCAAAGTCAACTATTTTAAGTTTATACTTTTCAATAAAGTCTGCTATTTTGTATACCATAGTGTCATGAGAGGAACTATTTACTAAAAAGAAACGAGGTGCAAATGGTCTCTCCGCAGGGAACATTCCCTCATCATTCATGTAATATTTTGCCCCACCAACGCTACAATAAATCTTTACCCTTTTTTCAACTATTACCAACACAGCATTTTCATTTTTGTTGCTTGCAAGATGGCTTTTCCATTTTCTAAATGAACCGGTAGCTGTTTTCTCAAAACCATCAAATTTGCAGATAATTGTATCTTCAACAATAATTCTTTCTCCATTGATTTCGTATTCTAGCCTAAAAGGAAACTCTCCGTAGGTTATCGTTGGATGCGGAGGATTTGGGAAGGCTAAATCTAAGAAATAATTACACCCAGCAAAACCAAGCACAACCAGTAAAACCGGTATAAACAGTACTGTGAGAATAATAAGCAGAGTAGTTTTTTTGTTCATCTACAATAAAGTGCTTCACTAAGTCTTACTATATTGTACCATCCAGCTTTCCTTGTCTCAAGATTGGATGTTAGACGGACGACTGCTATCGGAATGCTGTTTTGTCGCAACAGTTCTTTAATCTCTGCCTGGATTACTGTGTCGGGCGGCTTTTTTAGTAATGCTTCGAAAAGCACCGCTCCCTTGTTGGTGTCTTCAATAATCTCTTCGGGTGTCATCCCTTTGCGCTTCTCATAGTGCCACTCTCTAATCTTTCGAATGTCCTCTATGGTGAAGTTTGGGCTGATTTCTGGCATCGGTATTTCCTTAGTCATAGTCAATTCCTCCCTCAATGAGCATCGTTGGGGTGCAAATCATCAAATCTTTGTAACCGTTTTCAGTTGCAGTTGTTTTAGTGCCTCTGATTGTTCTTGCGTTCACGATATGCTTGAAATTCCACGAAATGAGGATGTCACAACCAGATACCAATTTATGTCTCTTATCTAATTATAGCGTACAAAGTGGATAAAGAAACAACATAAACATAGAACGGTGGGCTATTAGCCCAGTGTTAGAAGCCACCCAATATGTCCAGTAAACCTGTAAGGGGGCACCTCTCTGACTTTCTCGTCATTCTCAATCTGAGTCTTGCCAGCGTGATTTTCTCAATGAGCTCCGGCAGAACAATTCGATCTAGTTCATAGATGTCAGTGTGGGGACGTATGCATAAAAGGAACCGCAAATATTTGATGACTTAATCCGCTATGAAGGAAAGAGTGGCGATTATGTGGAAAATGTGTTCAAGGCAATGTGACAAATTTGCTTTCTGACTGGAAATAAAAACAGCGCCTATTAACTTGGTTTATAATGAACTTGATGATTATGCCAGAGATCTCTGGGAAAACAAATGCTATTGCGAAAGTGGAAGACGAAACTCATTTCACAAAGCTACCTGCTAAAGAGTGTCAAAAGAAAGGCTGTTGCTCGGCTCTATGGCTGAAATCTCATTTGTGGTAAAAGCGAGAGCGGATAAAGCAAATAAGAAATGGAGATAATTAAAATGGGAGAACTATTGGTTGGGAAACAACTGCTTTGCAATCCTGATATAAAACCTACAAACGGACTCATTGCGGAGGGGTTGGGTGAAGCTTATTTAGCATACGCAAAGTTTATTAAAGAATTGGAAGAACATTTTGCCATCTCACTTATGGATTGGAGATTCTATAATGACGGAAAGGCATGGCTGTCAAAAGGTGAATATAAATGGATAACGTTGCGTGGAGCAAATAAAGTAAAGCCCATATTTTGGCTTTCGATATGGGAGGGCTTTTTCAAGGTATCCTTTTTCTTTTCTGCGAGTTTGCAGAATGAACTGATGAATTTATCAATCGGGCAAAAAACGAAAGATATAATAAAGCAGGCGAAAGCAATGGGAAAGACAATGCGGTTCATACCGGTAGTTTTGGATGTAACTAATGAGAAACAACTTGGCGATGTCTACGCGATAGCAGAGCACCGAAAGCTAAAAGTAAAGTAAAAGGAGGGTTTCTTGTGGTCGTGCAAACAGAGATGACACGCTGCTTGTGGGCGGAAGGTGATGAGAAGATGGCGAAATACCACGATGAAGTCTGGGGCAAGCCTGAGCATGATGACCAAAAACTATTTGCTAAATTGTGCCTTGACTTGATGCAGGCGGGGCTTCAGTGGCGCACAATTCTGTATAAGCAGGAAAACTTTCATATAGCGTTTGACGGTTTTAATATCGAAACCGTTGCCGGATACAGCGAAACAAAATATGAAGAACTGATGCAAAATGCCGGAATCGTTCGCAATCGCTTGAAAATTCGAGCCATTATCAACAATGCTGCTTGTGTTTTGAGAATCCAAAAAGAGTTCGGCAGTTTTAGCGCCTATATATGGAGCTTCACAAAGGGCAAGACTGTGAAAAATTCATGGAAGAATTGCGAAGATATCCCGGCGTCAACGCCTCTTAGCGATGCCATCAGTAAAGATATGAAAAAGAGAGGGTTTCGCTTCGTTGGCACTACCATCATATATGCCTTTCTCCAAGCGGTCGGAGTCGTGAACGACCATCTGATAAATTGCTTTTGCTATGAGACGGAAGAAGCGGGGCGCGGTATTTGAAAAATATAGATGGGGAGAAAATACATACCACACACATGGGTGAGGCGCGAATTAGGCGCAATATAAATCTACAATCCGAGGATGTAGTTTCATGGTGCAAAAAGTTTGTCCAAGAAGCAGATATAATGATTGGGCTAGGAAAGAATTGGTATGTATATGGGAGCGGAGTTGTTCTGACGATTAACGCAGATAGCTTTACGGTAATTACGGCTCACAAGATAAATGCGAAAGTCAGGGCTATGTTGTCAGCAGATTATGAATGTCTGCCTGAGTTTTTGTATCAGGCGATTTATATCCCTAAGGGTGGGGAATTGCCACCGAGGGAGATAATCAACGACCCTAATATAAATATCTATATTAAGGGTTTTGGGAAACAGCTTGGAGATTTGGGCGTTGTGGCAATGTGCCAGGCGTCGGGACAGATAATTGGTGCAGCGTGGACGCGCATCATCCCGGCTTATGGTCATATTGACCTCGAAACTCCAGAACTAGCTATTTCCATATTACCGCCATTTCGCAATTGTGGTATTGGCACGAAACTGATGAACAAGCTATTTGGTGGTTTGCGGGAAAACGGATATAAGCAAACTTCACTTTCTGTTCAAAAAGATAACCCCGCTGTGCGCTTCTATCAGCGGCTTGGATATACTGTTACAGGTGAAAGGCTCGACCATGCGGGACATGAGGATTATCTGATGATAAAGGATTTGTAAGGGATGATGGACAGAGGCTTGAGCCATCAATATGCACTTGTTTGTGCTGCTTGGGCATAAAGAAAAATGTAGCGTTCATAATTTGAAATAAGGAACATACATGGAAATAAAAATCATTGAGGCCAATAAGAAAGCGTATCTTGATTTACTGTTACTGGCTGATGAGTCAGAGTCTATGATAGACAAGTACTTAGAGCGAGGCGAGCTTTTTGCCTTATACGATGGTGGCTTAAAAAGCATCTGCGTAGTTACACAGGAAAGCGATGGGGTTTGTGAACTCAAGAGTATCGCAACTTGTAAACAATGGCAAGGCAAAGGATACGGAAGCAAGCTATTAAGCCATGTTTTTTCCCATTGCAAGGGTAAATGTTCATCAATGCTTGTGGGAACAGGTGATAGTCCATCGATAATAAAGTTTTACCGGAAAAACGGTTTTATAGTTTCTCATAGGGTAGAAAACTTTTTCACAGATAATTATGACCACCCGATGTTTGAGGATGGTGTCCAGTTGGTAGATATGGTTTACCTAAAAAAAGAGCTATAGACGAATATATCACTGAAAAGTCTAATCTCATGCAAGTATCAATTCGTGCTTGGAAAATCGAAGACGCCCCGGATTTGGCAGAGGCGCTCAACAACAAAAGAATAATAGATAATCTACGCGATGGCCTGCCGTATCCATATACCGAAAAAGATGCGGTGGAATTTATCAGTGCCATGTTAAACGCTGACAAGGCATTAAGCTTTCCATTTGCCATTACTTGCGATGACAAGGCAATCGGTAGCATTGGCGTTTTCCGAAAAGATAATGTTCACCGGCTGACTGCTGAACTTGGTTACTACATTGCCCAACCGTATTGGGGTAAAGGTATTGCAACGGAAGCTATACAGCTGATAAGTGAATTTGTTTTTGGAAACACTGATATTATTCGCATTTTCGCCACACCCTATGCAAACAACAGTGCGTCGTGCCGTGTGCTTGAAAAAGTGGGCTTTCAACTTGAGGGTACGTTGAGGAAAAACGCTATAAAGAACGGGCAGGTTTTGGATATGAGGATGTATGCCCTAACAAAAAAATAATTCGAAAGCCCTCTTGCTTCTCCACTTACTGGAGGTTGTAGAGTTAAATTACAAGGAAGGAGGAAGGCTATGTTTCGTATCGGCGAGTTCTCAAAAATGAGCAAGACAACGATAAAAACCCTTCGTTACTATGATGAAATCGGTTTGTTGAAACCCGAAGAAACTGATAAATTTACAAGCCATCGGTTTTATTCAACAGAGCAATTATTCCGGCTTCATCGAATACAAGAGTTAAGGCAAATTGGGCTATCAATTAACGAGATCACTTTGATTCTGTCCGGGCATGACACTGAACCAATTTTGCAAAAACGAAAAGTGGAGCTTATTTCTGAACTTTCAGAGAGGCAAAGTCAGCTTTCCCGACTTGAATTTATTTTACATGGAGTCAACCAAATGAATTATTCCGCGACCATCAAGGAACTGCCGGGGTGCGTTGTCTATTCTAAAAAGATGACTGTGCCAAACTACGACGCCTATTTTGAGATTATGCCCGAAATCGGAAAAGCCATTGTAACAAAATACCCGGAACTAAAATGCGCTGTACCCGAATATTGTTTTATTGTTTACCTTGACGGGGAACACAGAGAGAAAGACATTAACATTGAGTTTTGTGAAGCTGTCGATAAAATTTACTCTGACTTTGATGATTTCAAATTTAAGGAGCTCAAAGCCGTTACCGTCGTATCTGTAATGCACAAAGGAGCGTATTCTAAACTTGGTGAAGCCTATGCCTACATCTATAGGTGGATCGAGAGAAATGGATACTCCGCCGCCGATAACCCACGAGAGAGCTATATCGATGGTGTCTGGAACAAAGAAAGTGAAGAGGATTGGCTGACAGAAATACAAGTGCCTGTTCTCAAAAAGTAGGCATGGGAAAAGGTCTACCAGAATACTGCGAAGACAGGAAGCGATAACAGCTAGAGCTTATGGTCTGACGTGCCAGTTTCCATGGACAATCCATTTGTAGGAAGTTATTTCCCTAAGCCCAAGAGGACCGCGCGCATGCATTTTTTGGGTGCTTATGCCTATTTCCGCGCCTAAACCAAATTGTGCCCCGTCAGTAAAGCGTGTGCTGGCATTAACCATTACAGCGGCGGCGTCGACCTTATTGATGAAATATTTGGTATGGGATTCATTGTTAGTCAATATCGCTTCGGTATGACCTGAGCCGTATTCGGCAATGTGCTTTATAGCTTCGTCTATTGACTCAACTGTTCTTATCGCTAGGATTAACGAAAGAAACTCTTGTCCCCAATCATTGCTTTCCGCTGGACGAAGGGAGAGGCCTTTTTCTTGACATAATATGGCTAGTGACTCGGGGTCACAGCGCATTTCCACACCTGCTTTTTGTAGTTCTTGTGCCAGACGTGGCAGAAAAGTGGTTGATATACTCTTGTGAACTAGGACTGTATCCAAGGCATTGCATACGGTTGGGCGTTGGACTTTTGCGTTTACTACAATTTGCGTCGCTTTTTCTATGTCGGCGCTTTCGTCAACAAAAGTGTGGCAAACCCCAATACCACCGGCGACAACGGGGATGAGTGAATTATCGCGAACAAATCTTATTAGTCTTTCCCCACCGCGAGGAATGACCAGGTCTATGGAGTCACGCATTTTAAGCAATTCGGTTACAAGAGCGTGGTCGGTGTTTTCTATCAATTGTATTGCGGAAGCAGTAACATTGGTTTGGCTCAGGGCCTTTTTCATGACCGATACCAATACTTTATTTGTGCGAAGCGTTTCTTTTCCGCCTCGAAGAATAACCGCGTTGCCTGATTTCAAACACAGCGAAGCGATATCGACTGATACATTTGGTCTGCTCTCGTAAATGGCGGCGATAACACCAAGAGGAACTCGCGTTCGATAGATTCTTAGTCCGTTTGGCAATATGCGCTCATCGAAAACTTCACCGATTGGGTCGGGTAGCATAGCGACAGACTCAACATCCTTGGCGATTGCCTTTACTCTCTCTGCTGTGAGGAGCAATCTATCAAGCATTGCCGCATTCATTCCCGATGATTTAGCTTCATCATAGTCCTGAGTGTTTGCCTGCAATATATCATCAAGCGACTCGCAGAGTCCTCTGGCGATAGCGGCAAGGGAAGAATTCTTTGTTTGCGTTGGCAGAGATGATAGAAGCCGTGAAGCCTCTTTGGCTTGTCTGCTTTGGTGAATGATTTCGTTGGCAAATGTGTTCATATGGGTACCTCTTTTGGAGAACGATTGTAGTTTATTCTATTTTACTGCTTCCGCGAAATCGAAAACAGTGGAGCGGAAGCAATCCTGAAATGGCCTTATTAAGCTTTCGATTTAGTATACAGCGACCCCTTCTCCCATCCGCCAGTTCCAAAATATAGCTTCCGTCGGGAATGCGCATATAGTCAGCTAAGTTTAGTTCACCCCACCAGTTATCCACAGAGGTGTCAAACATTCGATACTCCACGCCGACAATCAGTTCACCATTAATACTGTCATATAGTTTGCCCTGCGACATTTGGCCTCCTGTGATTCAATAAGGTCATATTATTTCTGTGTATCAGCTCTGCTCCATAGCTATAGCCCAATATTTGAGTGATTTCTGTGGAATGCCGACCCTTGATGGACTGGATGTCCTCCGAACAGTAGTTTGCTATTCCGCTACCGATGTGTTTTCCATCAGCGTAAATATCGATCAGTTCTCCTCGTTGCCAGTTCCCGTGCGTATCTGTGACACCAGCGGGAAGTAAGCTCTTATAATGTGTAAGTAGAGATTCGGCGGCACCTTTATCGATGGTCAGATGACCATGTGAGCTTAAACCTGACAGCATCCACCTTTCACGGCTTTCCAGCTTCGTGGCGGATGGGATAAACCTTGTACCAATTGCTTCCCCACGCATTATGCGCGTGATAATGTCTGTCTGTTTTCCATCTGTAATAATTACGTTTACGCCCGATGCTGTGGCAAGGCGCGCAGCGCTAATTTTTGTAGACATTCCGCCTGTTCCCAGTTTGCTTGCCGAGCCGCCAGCCATTTTTTCTATTGTGGAATCAATGTTATCCACTTCTCGGATTAGCTCGGCGCTATGGCAAGAGTTTGGGTCGGCAGTAAAAAGCCCCTGAATGTCAGACAGAATAAGCAACAAATCGGCGTCGACTAAATTGGCAACCATTGCCGATAGATTGTCGTTATCTCCAAATTTTGCGTCCTTAATCTCATCAACGGCAACGACGTCATTTTCGTTTACAATGCTTACTATTCCCAGTTCAAGAAGATTGGTGAAAGTATTTCGGGCATTGAGATAGCCGGTACGCTCTGATAGGTCGCTTTTTGTAAGAAGTGCTTGGGCGACAACGATATTGTGTTTCTCGAATAGTTCCTCGTATACCTGCATTAATCTGGCTTGCCCAACGGCTGCCAGCACTTGTTTCAGTGGAACACTGTTGAGCTCTCTGTTATCTTTGAGCTTGTGCTTTCCGGCGGCTACTGCGCCAGATGTAACAATTACCACCTCGGCGCCAAGAGAGAGGATGCCTGCAACCTGCGAAGCAAGAGAAGACATTATTCCTAAATCAAGGTGTTCCTTTCCCCCTGTCAGCAAGCTGGTGCCGAATTTGAGTACAACGCGCTTATAGGCAAGTTTTGTAGTATTCATATTGCAGTTGTTTCGATTCCTTACGTCGACAAATCGATGAAAATGACTTGGTTGCTTTTCCTTGACTTGGTTAGTAGTTTTAGTGACAAGGACAGAATAATTGTGGCACCATGTCTTTGTCAAGCATCATTCATGCGTAAAGATTTGAAAGCTACCGAAGATGCTTACTTGCTTGATCTATTGTTTGGGGGGCGCATAGTTTTTTCGCCTGTGGTATAGTTTTGCAGTAAGACTTGGCGACATGCGTCAGGTCGTTTTCTCGTTTGGGAAAATTTTATGAACAAAAGTGATATCCCTGCGTTTTTAGGCTTGCTTCGAAATAATCAAGTGTGTTGCGATGCTATAGACTTGTTAAAAAGTGGTTTGGTTAGGATTGAGACCCTTGAAGAGGCCAAGCCGTTTCTCTTAGCCTCTCTTTTTTCCCAGTTGGATCGTCACATGTTGATAATCTCTTCCCAGCCAAGCAGAGGCAGAAAAATTGCGGAACAGCTGGGCGCATGGGTGGGTGGGGAGACTGTGACTTATGTCGATGAGCTTGAAGACATCTCCTTTTCACGTGCTGTTCCTGATAGGATGTCTGTTATGGGGCGCTTGAGAGCACTTACCGATATTGCGCGCTCGTCAGACAATAATGACCGCTTGCTATGCGTTGTTTCTGCGCACGCACTTGCGCAAGGATTTCCATCGGCATCCACCTTTCGGCTGGGGCGGGTTAAATTGTTTTTGGGGATGGAGATACCACCTTCTAAACTGGTTGAAAAGCTTTTGAGCCTGGGATACAGAAGTGAGCCTTTGGTTGATGTCCCGGGTTGTTATAGTAAGAGAGGAGATGTTTTCGACGTTTTCGCCCCTTCTCTAGAGAACCCTCTTCGCCTGGAGTTCTTCGGCAACACTATTGATAGAATGTCTTATTTTGATACCATAACTCAGCGTTCCACTGCTGTGGTAAGCGAAGCGGAGATCGGGCTTGCCTCTGAGCTAGCTCCATGCATGACGGGATGTAGTGGAGATATTCTTTCTGCTTTGTCGAAACTGGATTTCGGAGCTCTAAGCGAAAGCGCCGGCAAGAGGCTCAGGAAGGACATGGAGCAAGTTGCTTTGGGTAAACTATCAGCGGAATCGCTGTTTTATTATCGCTCTTTGTTTTGCACTGACTCCTTATTCTCTTTTATGCCTTCTAGGTGTGCTGTTGTACTTGATGAACCAGACCACATCGCAAACGAGATGGATTACATAACGACTGAAAGCGATAAGATAAGGATTGAAAGAATTGCCGCCGGAGAGTTATCTGGGTCTTTCCCTTGGCAGTGTTTTCATTGGAACGATTGTCTTGCGTCCCTCAGTAAGTTTGATAGGATAGAGTTATTTAGCCAAAAGGCGCCCTCTGATTCTGTGACTATAAAAACACGCTTCTTGCCTGTAAGGGGTTACTCTGGTCAGCTTTACCAATGGATTGAGCATGTTAAAGAACTGTTATCGTCAGGGAAATCGGTAGTTATTGTCAGCCATCATGCCGATAGATTAAGAGAGCTTTTGGAAAAGGCAGGAGTTGAGGTATCGGTTGATAGCCAAGTGCTTGATTTGCCGCAAAAAAGTGGAGTTCTTTTGATTAAGGGGCTGATGGAGAATGGATGGTCTCTGAACGGAGACGTATATCTATATACGGACAATGAGCTTTTTGGTTTTGTAAAGCACCAAAGATCTTCACGCAAGAGTTACTCATCACATTCCATGCTGGCAAAGGATTTCAAGTATGGATGCTTTCTTGTGCATGTTGAGCATGGAGTTGGGAGATATCGAGGGGTTAAGACCATGCCAACGGGTGGAATAAAGCGAGAGTATATCGTTCTCGAGTATGGTGGTGATGACCGCTTATTTGTTCCTACGGATCAAATTGACAGGCTTGATTATTATGTGGGTGCCGGAGAAAGCGCTCCGACACTAAATCGTTTGGGTAGCCAAGAATGGATCAGAAGCAAAGAAAAAGCAAAGGAGTCAGCAGAGGATATCGCCGAAGAGTTGTTGGAAACATACGCTGCGCGAGAGACCGTGCAGGGGTTTGCTTATTCTCAAGATAGTTTATGGCAGATGGAATTGGAAGCTTCTTTTCCGTACATGGAGACAGCTGATCAGCAGGAAGCGATTCGACAGGTTAAAGAGGATATGGCTCGAATTCGTCCTATGGATCGCCTAATATGCGGAGATGTCGGATATGGCAAAACGGAAGTTGCTCTTCGTGCGGCTTTTATGGCGGTGCAGGACGGAAAGCAGGTTGCTGTGCTGGTTCCCACAACAGTTTTGGCTCAGCAGCATTTCACTACCTTTTGCCAGAGGTTAGCGACCTTCCCTGTTAGGGTGGAAGTGCTTAGCAGATTTAGGAGTGCCAAAGAGCAGAATTTTGTTATTGCCGGAATTGAAGATGGGTCGGTGGATATAGTTATTGGGACGCACAGAATGCTTCAAAAAGATGTGGCTTTTAAGGATCTGGGGCTCTTAATCGTTGATGAGGAGCAGCGTTTTGGGGTTGTTCACAAAGAGTACTTTAAGTCGAAACGGCGAGAGGTTGATGTGTTGACTCTTTCAGCGACTCCAATCCCACGGACACTGAACCTATCTCTTATGGGAGTTCGGGACATGTCGCTTATCGAAACTCCTCCCTCTGAGAGATTGCCGATAAAAACTTTTATTTTGGAGTATTCTGACCAAGCAATCCGTGATGCGATTATTAGTGAACTTAATAGAGGTGGGCAGGTTTTCTTTGTTCACAATAGAGTTCACAATATTGAAAGCATGCATAAGAGAATAAGGGATCTTATACCTGAGGCTCGTATAGACGTAGGGCATGGGCAAATGCCGGAGGATTGCTTGGAGAAGGTAATGGCTGGGTTTGCCTCAGGCGTGATAGATGTTTTGTTGTGTACCACAATTATTGAGAGTGGGTTGGATGTTCCCAATGCCAATACTCTTATCGTTAATGATGCCGACGCTATGGGGTTGACGCAACTGTATCAGTTGAGAGGTCGTGTTGGGAGAGGGGCGAAAACCGCTTATGCGTATTTTATCTATGACAAAGATAAGGAGCTGACAGGAGAGGCTGAACTGCGCCTTCAAACAATCGCTCAGGCATCAGAACTGGGCGCCGGCTTCGGAATTGCTATGAAAGACTTGGAAATGCGAGGGGCGGGGAATATTCTTGGGGCAAGACAGAGCGGGCATATAAATGCGGTTGGCTTTGGCTTATTTTCTCAGCTGTTGGCTGAAGCTGTAGAAGACAAGAAACTACAAAGCATCGCTCAAAATGAAGGGCGGACATATAAGCCAATAAAGCGTTTGCCTCCCCCGACAATAAGTTTGCATTTACCAGCGCATATACCAGAAGATTATGTCACTGATATCGAGACAAGGTTGCATCTCTACAGACAGCTTGCGCGAGCTTCTTCAACTAGTCAAGTTGAAGATGTTGAACGTGATATCAAGGATAGGTTTGGTCTTTTGCCTGAGGAGGTAAAAAACCTGGTTTTTACTGTTCGCATAAAAGCGTTAGCGAGTGGTGCCAAGCTGGAAACGGTATCGCAAGAAGGAGCTAATATTGTTCTTCGTCGACCTTTCGGTATGCTCTTTTCCTCAGAATCAATGCCATTCGCGCGAAGGGGAGTGGTGTTTTCACCCAGGCAAATAAGCATTGATCTTAGTGTTCTAAAAGAAAAATGGCGTGAAGTCCTAGAGGCAGTGCTGATAATGCTAGCAGAAAAAGATAGTTACAGCACTTAAAGTGCAGAATCAAAGCAAGAACACTTTCTCCTGTGTTCTTCTGTGTCAAGCAAAAATGCGCGTCGCTTCGAGGCAATCCAGCAAAGAGTTTTTATTGACCGCCTTGTTGTTTTGGGGAGGCGTCGCGAGGGCGGCCGTCGTTTGATCCCTGGCGATTGTTGCGTTGCTGACGACCACTTCCACCGAATTGCCCAGGTAGCTGTTTACTATTCTGATGTTGGGAAGGTTGCTGCGGTTTTATGCTTTTGCCTGAATTTGGGTGCTGATAGCGTCCTGTTTGTGGATTAGATGAAGATGTTTTGTTTGGGGTCTCGTTGCGTGGCAGATGTTTTTCTGTGCTCTTTGGGATTTCCGTATCAGAAATGCCGATGCTGTGAATATAGTCGACGATATCCTGAGCAGTTAGCATTTTTTCGCTTTCTTCGTCAGGGATGCATATCCTTTTTCCGTGGATGGTGAATTCACTCTCCAAAGAAATCATCATTTCAACCATGTCGAGAGAGTCTGCTCCAAGTTCTTCCGCAAAATTTGTTTCCGGACGCACTTCTGCTTCTGTGATTCCGAGCTGAGCTATCGCAACTTTGCGCACACGTTCAAAAACTGTTGCCAATTTTCTACCTCCATTACTATCGCGTTACTGATTTACTGACAGAATTCAATACCCCATTGATAAAACGAGGTGAGCTGTCGGCTCCGAATTCTTTTGCAAGCTCAACCGCTTCGTTAATAACTACCCTAACAGGCACTTCATTATTGTGTAAAAGTTCATATATTGCAAGCCTTAGTATATTGCGATCAATTATTGCCATGTGGTCAATCGGCCAAGCCGAAGCGTGGCTTTGAATCTGTGAATCAATAGCAAAGGAGTGTTCCTGTATACCACTTATGAGCTCTTGCGCAAACTTTGACTCTTCAACCCCCATCTTGGTTTCGGTAATAGAACGACTCAATACTTTAATCAAGTCATGAGCTGATGAATCCGCCTCGTACAGAGCTTGAAGTACTACCATACGGGCTTCATGCCGTTTGCTCATAATAAAACCTGTCCAAAGAAGCTCATTTTATGGTAGTGCCAAAGCCTGTTTTGTCACTGGTAGATGCTTAAGCTGGCTATTTCGCTGATTTTTTGGTTTTTGTTTTGATTTCAACCACGTCGCGTCCGTTATATGTGCCGCACGTTGGGCAGGCGTGATGCGGTAGCATCGGTTGAGTACACTGTGGGCAATTGACAGCCACAGCAATATTTGCTTTTAGATGCGCGCGCCGTTCGCCTTGTCGCGCATGCGAACATTTTTTCTTAGGTAAAGGTGTCATTAACTTGCTCCTTACTTACTATTATAGTGGCTAAGCCCGGGACAATCAATATTGCATAACGGCTTCATGGGAATTGCCAAAAGCGCGTACTGGCGTACTGCTTCTCCAATGTCCAGGATTAGGTGGTCATCAATGATAAAATCATCAGGTTCATCGGCAATGCCTGTTGGTATTCCGGAATTCACGTCTGTTATTGGATAGAATTCTTCTTCAATATCAAGAACTAATGGGCATTCGATACTTACTAGGCATCGAGAGCAGATAGTTTTTATACTTGTTGTCATTTTACCGGTAACCAGAATACTGCGGTTTGTTCTAAGTAGCTTTGCCGATCCCTTGACAGCGCATAATCCAAAGCTCGTGATATCAATGCATGCATCTATCAGTAATTCTTTTGATGTGCCGATACTGCTCTTCAGAAGTTGGGCAACATTGATTTCTAGCATGTCGTTTTTATTCATTTTTATATCTCGTATGCAAAGCAAATTTTACCACATATGGAGTTTAAGCGGGAAACAGTGTAGCGGATTGCACTTTGTTGTATCAACTAAACTGCCAAGAAAGACATGCCTAAGCTGAGTATTGAGCATGGTAACAGAATTTACATTTCCATTCACATAATATGTATTCTATTCCGAAAAAAGGTGACAAATCACCATTATTCGTAATAGACGAGATGGAGAAATTGGAAATAAAACGAAATGACTATCTTAATGAGCCACCAGCAAAGAAAAAAAGAGACAGAAAGCTTGAACCTGTAAGTGTGTTTCATACATCTAAGCTATTGGCATAGTGTGCAGACCAGTCGTCTATCAAGAGGAGCCGTAAGACCACATGCTTAACGATGGGACGGATGGGTTTTAATGGAATCGCAAGATTGACATTCGTCTCTGGCGGCGACTATAATCCTATCGTTCACGAGTATTTTCGTGCAGGGAGGGCATTATGGTTGCCAAAGCATTTATTCTTGTTGAGACTTCAATCGGAAAGAATAAGGAAGTTGTTGCGACTCTTAACCGCATTGATTGCGTAAAGTCAGTTGACACTGTGACTGGTCCATATGACATTATTGCTGTCGTTGAGGCTGGTACGCTTAATGAAATAGGCGATACTATAACGACTAAAATCCATGCTGTGAATGGTATATCTAGGACGGTAACCTGCTTAGTGGTATAGGTCTTACATTGATTCCGGGGCGTTCATCCCCATTAGTCCAAGCAATCTGGCAAGTATTGTCTTTGTAGCGGCGACAAGTTTCAAGCGAGACTTGCTCAGGTTTTTATCATCGGAAATGACTCGGCAAGTTTTGTAAAAACCATGAAAGCACGTGGCTAATTCTTGGGCATAGTGCGGTAGGTTTTGAGGTTCAAGCGTTCTAGCGGCGTGTTCGATTATTTCAGGAAGCTGTATCATTGTTTTGATTAGCATCAGCTCAGCGGGGTCTGTCAGAAGAGAGATGTCTGCGTCCCGATAGTTAATGTTCTCTTCATGCGCAAGTTTTAGAATGCTGGCAATACGCGCGTGGGCATATTGAACGTAGTAAACAGGGTTTTCCGAGGATTCTTTCTTCGCTAAGTCAAGATCGAATTCCATCTGGCTGTCAGCCGAACGCGCCAGAAAGAAAAAGCGACACGCATCGGCGCCGACTTCGTCTAGTACTTGGGAAAGGGCGATAATTTCGCCTGTGCGTTTTGATGCTCGAACGCACTCTCCGTTTCGTTTAAGAGTAACAAGCTGAGAGATAAGTATCTTCAGGCGAGATGGGTCAAGATTTAACGCTTGCATGACAGCGCTCATACGAGGAACATGACCATGATGGTCAGCACCCCAAATATTGATTACCTTGTCAAAGTGGCGCTCTGAGAATTTATTGTAGTGATAGGCAATGTCTGTCCCGAAGTAGGTGGGTGCCCCTGAGGACCGAATGACGACG
>Ga0209737_10000751_pt1 | contig 24945 bp, 13 predicted proteins | sample TergutCu122P3_FD_187284 | JGI IMG/M metagenome (GOLD analysis project Ga0209737, IMG submission 187284) | Cubitermes ugandensis P3 segment gut microbial communities from Kakamega Forest, Kenya - Cu122 P3 (SPAdes) (version 2) | ecosystem: Host-associated > Arthropoda: Insects > Digestive system... | reverse complement strand
AACAACATTTCTGTTGGCACAAATGCTTCGAGTTATACTTTAGTACAAGCCGATATTGGCAGTACTCTAACCGTAACTGTTACCGCAGCCAACTGCAACGGTAGTATTACTTCTGTTGCTACAGCAATGGTTACAAAGGCAACGCAAACTGCTCCTACTGCTCCCACCCTTAGTAGCAGCACGGCAACGAGCATTATACTCAACACAATTGACGGTTGTGAGTATCGTAGAGCTGGCGGTGCATGGCAAACTAACACAACTTTTAGCGGTTTAACCCCCAATACCTCCTATCAATTTGAGGCGCGCAGAGCAGAAACGGCTACACATTCGGCTTCGCCTGTAGGCCCCGCGGCTTCATTTGCCACAGATAAGGCAATGCTGGCAGGAACAGTAACCATTACAGGGAACACTGTTTTTGGGCAAACATTAACCGCAAATACTTCGGGTTTAACATCTGAGCCGTCAGTGGCTTTAGGGACATTAACGTATGAGTGGAAACGCAACAACATTTCTGTTGGCACAAATGCTTCGAGTTATACTTTAGTACAAGCCGATATTGGCAGTACTCTAACCGTAACTGTTACCGCAGCCAACTGCAACGGTAGTATTACTTCTGTTGCTACAGCAACGGTTACAAAGGCAACGCAAACCGCACCCGATGCACCTACGTTGGCAGATCGAACATCAACAAGTATTACGCTTAATGTAATGGAAAATTGCGAGTTTCGCATGAATGATGAGGGATGGCAAATTTCTACGCTGTTTAGCAGCTTATTCTCTAACACAACATACGTTTTTGTGGCGCGTAAAATAGAAACAGCTACTCATTTCGCTTCTGATCCGAGTTTGCCAGTGCAATTTACTACTGAATCGGATAGTGTTGGCATTCGTAATGACGAATTTGCAAATGTGAAAGTTTACAGTTATCAAAATACCGTTTACATTAATGTAGGGGTTGAAAATTTCCAACCCCTACGAACGGTGGAAATTATGGACATGATGGGACGCCTGATCCACAAAACAATCATAACCGACATTGAAACAGCAATTACACTTCAAGTGGCAAGCGGTATTTATAATGTAAGATTAATTTCGCAAAAGGGCAACTTCACAATAAGGAAAGTTTCAATTAATAACCAATAACCTGCGCATCCCGTTAGGGATGCAATATCGATAGCTATTTACGAACAAGCATGTAGATAAAGTAGGGCGCGCCGATCAAGGCGGTGATGCTGCCTACCGGCAATTCGGCGTTGGTTACGGTTCGTGCTAAAGTATCGGCAATAAGCATAAAAATAGAGCCCAAAAGCATGGAGAACGCAAACAGGTGTTTCGTATTGTTTCCCCAAATAATTCTTACAAGATGGGGAATAATTAATCCGATAAAACCGATAACCCCGCATATAGAAACAATGGCGGCAATTAATACGGAAGAGAGCAGCAGCGTGATATAGGTAATTTTTTGCGTATTTACGCCGAGCGATTGCGCTTGTGTATCTCCCAGCTGCATAATATTCAAATCTTTCGACAATAAAAAAGCAAAAGAAGCAACAATAAGAAATACCGGAATAAAAAATAAGAGGTCGTAATAAGAAACCGTTGCAAAGCCACCCATCGTCCAAAAGATAATTTTTTGCATCTCTTGATGGTTCAACACCATTAATAAAGTGAGTATGGATGCCATGAGAAAGTTAAGCGAAATGCCTGCCAACAGCATAACGTATGACGATTTTACGGTAGAAAATCGCGTAATGCCCAACATTAACAATAATGTTAAAAAGGCTGTTACCAAAGCAAACGAGGTTACTCCAAACAAATAAAAATCCAATCCTAAAATAAAAGCAAGCGCCGCTCCGATGGAAGCGCCCGATGAGATACCCAAAATATAAGGATCACAAATAGGATTACGGAAAATAGATTGAAAAATAGCGCCGCAAAGCGTTAAAGCAGCGCCCGCAAATACGCTCATGATGATGCGTGGAATTCTCAAATGAATAATGACAAACTCACTTGACTGCGCCTTGCCGGTAAAGGCAGCGGCTGCCATAAGCGCAAAAAGGAAAAGGAGCAATAAAATAAATTGCATTGATCTTATTGCTCCTTTGGTCCTGTGTTTCATTGCTTATTAAATGCTATGAGCTTTTATTTTACATTAGCTTTCGATTTTTCGCTTAAAAACTGTTGCATCTTTGCAATATTCTTTCCTTTATATGTTTTTGACTCACACTCATTTAGCAAATTCTTGCATTTTGAAGACTTTGTTATAGGACCATCATCAATAACATAGGTGCCATAATGGCTATGTTCCACAGTATATGCACGATCTTTTGCAAAATAGTAGCCGGCTATATCTGTGCACGAGTTCCAATTGAAATCATAGCGCATAACATCGTAACTTCCTGAAGTAATCCATCGGTAGTAAGAAGTATATGCATCGTCGTAAAACCATTCTTCAACCGTATAACCATGATAGTCATTCCTCAACCACAAGGCATAACAATCTGTACCATATTCTTTGCTGAAACGTACTTGCACCGACCAATTTAAATATTCACTATATTCCCAATTCAAAGTTATACTGGAAGGTTTCTGAGTAGTGTATAGTTCACCTACACCATATTCTTCAATCAAATACAAGATGTTCCAACCTTTTTTAAATGAACAATCCCATTCCATGGGATACCACCAACCTTCTTTTCCTTTTACAGTGAAATCTCTGTCAGCATATACATATAATGGGGCAACGTAATATCTGTCACTTTCTCCCCATAGATAAAATTCACCTATTTCGCTTTCATCGGTATCGTATGCAAGAAAGCGATAAAGCATTCCTAATTTAGCCTTAGGATCGCTCACTTCAATTCCACCTACCCATAAGTCAACGGCATTGTATAAATATTTATCGTGCAAAATTTTCGGAAGCGTCAATTTAAAACCGTTGTTTTTGTATTGACCGGTCGTTATAATGTCAGCATCGCCATACCAACCATAGATAATGGCGCTTACAGTTGCAATGTTAGCACCACCGTTTATCACATTTTGTGCTTCAATAACTGTTGACTCAATAATTTGGCCACCACTGACACCGCCACCGGTGTTATTATTTGTTTCTTTTTCACAGGCAACAAATGCTATGGCCATAACTATTATGACTGTCATTAAAATAAGTAGATGTTTTTTCATACTTTATTTATTTCGTCTTTAAAATTTATGCGTGCAAAATTAGAAAAAAATTTAACTTACTGATTGTATCATTAAAAATATACTTTTGCGTGTTATTTAGTATGAATTAAGATGTAGTGGTGCTACATGGCGATTTGTATGAATGTAGTTTTGCTTAATCATTTGGCAATTAAGCAAATTGATTTATAAAAAAACGTTGAACCTATGAGAGAATGCGTGTGTTTTGAAAATAAAATATGTAATAAAACGGCAAAATTTTCCGATTTTTTACGATATTTTCCTTCTATTTTATCCAACAAATGGCTTAGCTAACGCCGCAAATCTCTGTAAAAAGTATGACAAATAATTATAATTTAATATCAATTTTTATGAAAAAGTTTTTATTCTTTAGTTTCTTTTGTTTGGTGTTTATCGTATTTACGAACACCGTAAACGCACAACCCGGTAGTGGTTGTTGTTTTTGGCTCGAACAAATTGACCCTGCTCAAATTGTTGATCCATCAAATCCCAATGCTGCTTACAGCTTAAACTCTGTTTTGCCCCCTACTGCTCCGAACTCTAACTACGGAGTAGCAGAGTATTATTATTTTCGCTTTCAAAATTGTCCGGCAGGAGATCCCAAAGCGAGATTATCTATTAACTGGGAATTTTTTGTTAATGGCCAACCTTTTGACATTCCCTTGGATGCAACAGCTGCTAATCCGAAAAATCTTATGAATGTTGAAATAGAATGGTTCTTACCTATTATAAACCAGTTCGAATTTCAAGGCAGTGGACCGCTTTTATCAGGCGTGGGATTAGACGCTAAAACGGAATTTATTACTATTGGCGGTGTGAAACGCGCAGTGAGAACCGACTTCCCCGGACAAGTTGATGCTTCATCAAACGGAGCATTATTTGGATATTTTAATCCGTATGGCGTACAAGGTCGTTGGTACAATTTTATGTATGCCGACTTTTTAGAATGGGCTTGTGCAAATAACTATCTACGTTTAAAAATCACCAGATATAGTGATGCTGACATCAAAGCTAACTTTAAAGTAATGCAACGCACTAATGGAGCCGAATTTCAACAAATTTATCGAATGGATCAGCAACAGAATTATATGGGAGGCCACGGTGCTGAAAATCCTGTACAAATCGGAGACTTTTGGTTGGGACAAGACACCCACCCGGATTTATCAGATGCTACAATTATAGTTTGTTCGGGAAACACAATCTCTTTAGATAGCGCCGGAATAATGATTCATCACACAAGATACCCGGTAGTTCCGGATGAACCGGATACTCTGACTGTATTAATCCCTGTCCTTAGTCCGGCTTGGCTTTGCGAGGAGTGGGTTGACAGCCTTATTACCTATACGCTCATATGGATGCCCACACCGGAAACTCCGTATGGCGACAGCACAACTCTTTGTAGACCAGGAACTTTAACGCTTACCGCATCTGTTCCTTACGAAGAAAGCTATTATACATTTAACTGGTACAACGATGCGGCATTAACCGACTTGATTTATACAGGAAAAGAATTCACCAACTATTACTCGGTTCCTGATACGCTATATGAGTTTTTTGTTACTGCAACTATTGATACTTGCGAAGGTGATGCCGAACGTTATGTTGTTTTAGTACATCCTTTGTTAGAAATAACTGCAGAAATATTACCGACGGATTCTATTTTATGCTACGGTGATTCAGCCATCATAACCCTTTCGGCAACAGGCGGAGCGCCGGCATATACATTCTATTATAATGGATCAGCATTAACCGGTAATACGATTAAGCTACCTATAGGTACTTATGAATTTGTTGTAATAGACGATAACAATTGTAAAGATACAACAGAGATTACGGTAACAGAACCACCTCTATTAGTGATTAGTGCATTTATTGCAGCTGAAGACTCTGTAAAATGCTTTGGCGAAGATGCAACAATATCTATTACGGCTGTGGGCGGTACAAAACCCTATACATTCTATTATTTAGGAGCAGCAATAGGCACCGGAGATACGGTAACGATTGACTTGCCTGCTAATGCATTGGCATACGAATTTGATGTAATAGACAATAACAATTGTAAAGATACAACAGAGATTACGGTAACAGAACCACCTCTATTAGTGATTAGTGCATTTATTGCAGCTGAAGACTCTGTAAAATGCTTTGGCGAAGATGCAACAATATCTATCACGGCTGTGGGCGGTACAAAACCCTATACATTCTATTATTTAGGAACGGCAATAGGCACCGGAGATACGGTAACGATTGACTTGCCTGCTAATGCATTGGCATACGAATTTGATGTAATAGACAATAACAATTGTAAAGATACAACAGAGATTACGGTAACAGAACCGCTTTTATTAGAGATAGGCGTATTTATTGCAGAAGATGACTCTATTAAATGCTATGGAGGCAATGCAACAATAACCATTACAGCTAAAGGCGGAACTCCTCCATATACATTCTATTATGATGGAAGTGAAATTGTTACTGCTATTGCTGATACCGCAACCATCTCGTTGCCCGCTAACTTCCCGAATCTATATGAATTCGTTATAATGGATGCCAACGACTGTACGGATACAGCAGATATTACGGTAACCGAGCCTCCTTTATTGGTTATAAGTGCCTTTATTGCAGAAGGAGATTCGGTGAAATGCTTCGGTGAAACAGCAACAATAAGTGTTACAGCTGAAGGTGGAACTCCTCCATATACATTTTATTACTTGGGAGCGTCAGTAGTAAGTTTAGGTTCTGCAGATACCGTAACCATTGACTTACCTGCAAACAGTCCCGCGTTATATGAATTCGTGGTAATAGACTCCAAAGATTGTACCGATACAACAGAAATTACAGTAACTCAGCCGGATTTATTAGTTATAAACGTCTTTATTGCAGAAGAAGATTCTGTAAAATGTAATAGTGGCGATGCAACAATAACCATTACAGCTGAGGGCGGTACAAAACCCTATACATTCTATTATTTAGGAACGGCAATAGGCACCGGAGATACGGTAACTATTGATTTGCCTGCAGCAGTATATGAGTTTGATGTAATGGACTTCAACGGATGTACGGATACAACAGAATTTGAAGTAACTCAACCGAACGTATTAGCTATAAACGCCTTTATTGCAGAAGAAGATTCTGTGAAATGCTATGGCGGTGATGCAACAATAACTATTACAGCCACAGGCGGAACTCCTCCTTATACATTCTATTATTTAGGAGCAGAAATAGGTACCGGCGATACTGTAACGATTGACTTGCCTGCCAACTATCCATTGGCATATGAATTTGATGTCATAGACTATAACGACTGTAAAGATACTACAGAGATTACGGTAACCGAACCACCTTTATTAGAGATAAGTGTATTTATTGCAGAAAGTGACTCTATTAAATGCTATGGTGGTGATGCAATAATAACCATTACAGCTCAAGGTGGAACTCCTCCTTATACATTCTATTATGATGGAAGTGAAATCGTTACTGCTATTGCTGATACCGCAACTATCTCGTTGCCTGCTAACTTCCCGAATCTATATGAATTCGTTATAATGGATGCCAAAAACTGTACGGATACAGCAGATATTACGGTAACCGAACCGGAATTATTAGTTATAAATGTTTTTATTGCAGCAGGTGATTCTGTAAAATGTAATGGTGAAACAGCAACAATAACTATTACAGCCACAGGCGGTACTAAACCTTATGAATTTAGCTATGAGGGTGTATCAATGGGTATTGGTGATACCGTAAAAATTGATTTATCTGCAAATGTAACACCATACGAATTCACTGTAATAGATGCCAATAGTTGTACAGATACAACAGAGATTGCGGTAACCGAGCCACCATTGTTAGTTATGAGCGCATTTATAGCAGAAAATGATTCTGTTAAATGTTATGGTGATAATGCAACAATAACTGTTACAGCCATAGGCGGCACAAAACCTTATACATTTTATTATTTGGGAACAGAAATAGGTACCGGTGATACTGTAACTATTGACTTACCCGCAAATTATCCTTTAGAATATGAACTTGTTGTATTCGACAAACACAATTGTACGGATACTACATATATTACAGTAACTCAACCCGATTCATTAATATTAACTGTAGCAGCAGGATCTGTTGAGTGTTATGGTGATTCAACAACTATAACGCTTACTGCAACCGCCGGCACTCCGCCTTATACCTATTTCTACGAAGGTGCGCCTATGATAGGATCTCCAACAACAGGATCTGTAACCATTAAGCTACCCGCAAGAGATGAGGCTTACGAATTCCTCGTACAAGATGCTAACAGTTGCGAAGATACGGCAATGATTATCATAACACAACTCGATTCGTTGATATTAACCGCAGCAATAACAGCACCTATTCTATGTTATGGAGATTCGGCAACGATAACACTTACCGCAATAGACGGGCTTGCACCGTACACTTATTATTACAATGGAGTTCCGATAGGTGCCGCAACAGCAGGATCTATAACCATTAAACTACCTGCAAGAGCTGAAGCTTATGAATTCCTCGTACAAGATGCTCATTCCTGCGAAGATACGGCAATGGTTACGGTAACACAGCCAACGCAATTAGTTATAAGCGCATTTATCGCAGAAAATGATTCTGTTAAGTGTAATGGCGGGAATGCAACAATAACCATTACAGCAACAGGCGGTACTAAACCCTATACATTTGAATACTTAGGTAGTCCGATACCGGTAGTAGGTGCGGATACTGTAAAGATTCAATTGCCTGCAAACTTCCCTGCACTATATGAACTCGTTGTAATAGATAACTTCGGATGTACAGATACAACAGAAATTACAGTAACCGAACCGACTCTTCTTAGTGCAAGTATCTCAGCAGTAACACTGGGCTCTGATACCGTTTGCCCAGGAGCAACAACAGGAGAGCTTCAAGTTACTGCAATCGGTGGTACACCGGACTATAGATACATTTGGAAAAATGCTTCAGGAGACTCTATAACAAATACCATCGTTGCTACAGGGCTTGGTGCCGGAATTTATACGGTTATTGCAATCGATGCGCACGGATGTACGGATACAGTAACTTATGAAATTGCAGTTTACGATACTGTAACAGTTGCAATCACTGCAACGAAAGCGTGTAGCAGTTCTAATGTTACAGGTTCTGTAGTGAGTTCTGCAAATGCTACTGTAACACTTGAAGCATACGATTTACTTGCGGATACTCTACTCTTTACCGACGGTCCATGGGCGCTAATTGCAGGCACACCCTATCCTTTTAGTTATCCTGTAACTTCATTTGGTGGAGATATTCACTTTATTTATTTTGTTGCCCATGCTAGTGTTGACGGTGTTCCTTGTGATTATGCTTCAGTTGAAAGTGATACGGTGAACCTCACCGATATTCCATTGTTCTATGTATATGCAGAAGCAGGCGGTGATCCTAAACTTAACTACAAAGAGGTAGAAGCAGGAAAACCGGTAACACATTACTTCCGTGTGCATGACTTCTGTAACACTGCAGCAAATATGCACTTATCCGTAGATTACCAATATTATTACCAACCTAGCGAATTCGCTTCACGTGTACCGGCTTCCCCAATTACCAACTATTTAAATACGGTAGGCGGAGCTTCCATGCGTTATGTTACACCTATGGGAGACTGTAGCTCCTCTATATTAACTGTTGAATATGACAATATTTCTGATGCGTCGTACTTCCCACATGAATCCGGATGGACTTGGGCAACAGGTACATATAACTTCTTTAAACTCGTTTTCATTGATAATAGAGAAATTGCAGTACAACTTTCAGGTTTCGTTGAGCCCGGCATCTATACCATTGATTATGAATTGGTAACGCACCTTCCGTGGTCGGGTCCAAACCTATTCGGTAATACTTGGGCATCAATTTTTTGCGGCGGTCCCGGCGGTCCTGTTATTGGAGGTAATGATTTCTATACTGGAAGCTACAAAAGAGTAGTATTAGGAAGAAGAACTATGACTATTGTAGTAGATCCGGTTGATGTTGTTAGTATTCCTGAAGTAGTAAGAGCAGAGCCTGCTATTACCGTATATCCGAACCCTGCAACCGACAATATTAAGATTAAATTTGAAAATATTAAAGAAGGGCCTGCACAAGTACGTATCATGAATATTAGCGGTCAGGTTGTTCTTGATCAAAGAATCAACATTGATAACACAGATGTTAATGTAAGACTTCCTGAACTTAAACCGGGAATCTACTTTGTAAACGTTATCTCTGAGAAAGCAATGCTTACACGCAAGTTGGTTATCCAACCTAAATAATAAAACAATACAAAATGTAGGGGCTGTCTTAAAAATAAAGACAGCCTCTTTTTTCTTGCCATTTTTTGCGCTAAAAGATTTTTTTCAAAAATAATTATGAGAACAACCGTTGCACTTTGCATTACCACATACAACAGTCCCAATTATTTGGAAGTTGTACTCAAGAGCGTACTTGCACAAAGCACTTTACCTAAGGAGGTAATTATTGCCGACGATGGTTCAGGAGAAAGTACCCGGCTCTTAGTAGAACAGTATAAAGCCATATTCCCTATTCCGTTGCTCCATTGCTGGCATCCTGATGAGGGTTTTCGCGTTGCAAAAATCCGTAATAAAGCCATTCTTGTAAGTCAAAGCGACTACCTCATTTTTATTGATGGAGATATGGCGCTTCATCCTCATTTTATTAGAGATCATACCAAAAATTACAAACCTCAATACTTTACACAGGGTTCGAGAGTTTTAGTATCTAAAGAGGTATCGGAACAGCGGTTGTGTTCAAAAAATATTCACTTCTATTTTTTTTCTAAAGGAATTACCAACCGGATCAATACGTTATCCGTATCATGGCTATCACAAATAATAACACCATTTTACGGAGCTAAAGATCATGCCGGAGTGCGAAGCTGCAATCTCGCCTTTTGGAAGCAAGATGCTGTAGCTATCAATGGTTTTAACGAAGATTTTGAAGGCTGGGGACGCGAAGACAGCGAGTTTGTAGTGCGACTACTGAATAATGGTGTAAAAAGGCAAAATTTGAAATTAGGAGGTGTCGGATTTCACATTTGGCATCCGGAGAGTTCTAAACAGTTGCTACAAAAAAACCAAACACTTTTGGACGAAGCGATTATAGAAGAAAAAAAATGGTGTAAAAACGGTTTAATGAAATAGTTTACTACTCTATTTCCGCTTCATTTTCTTCAATACAAACATTTTCAAAGTTTCCCTCTCCGATTTCGTTAACCCGATATAATAAACAATAAAAGCTGAGGAAACCACCGTGAGGGTAGCTACGCCCGCAATTCTCCAAAACGAAGCGCTGAAATTATAGTAAAAAAGTAATGGTAGCACAAGTACTAATATTGTTACGCCGAGAATGGGGAGAATCACATATTTGACATAGTTTAGAATATTCATTTTCAACATTTTGTTCATAAAGTAAATGCGACTTAAATGCGCAATAATCGTAATGGCAATGCTGATATACATTGTGCTTTGCGGAGGAAATCCTAATTTTAAAAACAGATACGAAACCGGTAAATTCAGCAAAATGATAGATCCTGTAACTATTTGATACATTTTTATTCTACCGGTTGCCTGAATAGAAGCAATGAACGGATTTGCCAGCGACTCAATAATCGCATTGATAATTATTAAGCGTGTAAAAATCACGGTATATTCAGGCACTATCCCTTTTAACCAAATATCTAAAATAGACCTCGTTTCAATGAGAATAGGCAGTGAGAGCACTAATATTAAATAGTAACAAAACTTGGAACTTTGAAACACCAATTTCATCATCTCGCCCGATTTATCCTCAGGGTCAATAGAATACGATTTGATAAGTTGCGGGCGAACCGCCGTAAAAAAATTGTGAGCAAACTGGTTCAGTGCACTATAAACGAGCAGAGCAGCTCCACGTGCCGCATTAATGATCACTCCAAAAAAGGCATTGAGTAACAATGTGATTCCGTAACTTCGAGCGGTCATTGCCAATACGCCTATTACGTTCCATCCTGCAAACCCGAAAACTTCTTTAAACATAGCTTTATTCCAATAATATTTCACTTTGCATTCCGGAAATTTCAGAGTAGAATAAGTGATATAGGCGGCTGATATTAAGATTTGTACAGCAAACAATAGTACAGCATACAACTTCAATTTGTCCATGGAAGTATAGATCAACACATACAGAATTGCCAATTTGAAAACTACCTCTAAAACACTGAGATAGGCGTAAACGGTCAACTTTTCGCGTGCGGTAATGATTGCCAAATACGGAGTAGTAATAATACTTACCATAAAAGTAAATATGGCGAATTGATACACCCACACGGCAGCCTCCATTCTGTCGGGGGGGATTTTCATTATTTTTAAGAAATACCACAAGCCTACGGTTTCTGCTAAAATAAAAATGAGAATAGCAAGTCCTATAAAAATCAATACATTAATACTAAAAAGCTGTTTGAGTTTCACATGATTTTCTACGCCGAGTTCCATTGCAAAAAAGCGTTGCGAAGCGGTTGCCATCGTGCCGCTCAAAAAACCAAACATTAGTACTGCACCTGAAATAGTTACGTATGTGCCGTAATCTTCTACGCCCAGTACATTCATAACCACACGCAAAGTATAAAACGCAATGAGCATTGTAAGCAACATCCTGAAATAGAGAGCTGCCGTGTTTTTTGCGATACGGGTTTTGTTTATGGGAAGCATTCGTTTTTTTTCGTTACACACTAAAATCGTTACACGTTACAGGTTAATGATTTCAAATTTTTTCTTGATTTGATATCAATTAATAAGACTGCAAAAATAGGTTTTCTTATGTAATATTTTATTTTGTTTTATTTAAAAGCCCAAGAAAAGTAAATGAAAATATTTTTATTTTCGCGTGTTAATTTTTTTGTATGAAATATTCACGAATTTTGTTGAAATTAAGCGGTGAATCGTTGCAAGGTGAGGATGGTTACGGCATTAATTACGATGCGGTGCATCATTATGCTATGGAAATAAAATCGGCAATTGAATGCGATGTGCAAGTAGGCGTTGTAATGGGCGGAGGTAACATTTTTCGCGGGGTAAAGGGCGCCGACAAAGGTTTTTTCCGCACGCAAGGCGATTACATGGGCATGTTGGCAACCATCATTAATTCCATGGCGCTACAAGCAGTTTTAGAAGAATATTTTATTCCCGTAAAGCTACTATCCTCGTTGCCCATTGAAGGCGTTTGCGAAAAAACCTACTTTAAAAATGCGACACAATATTTGGCAGAAGGATACGTGGTTATTTTTGCAGCCGGCACGGGAAATCCGTTTTTTACCACTGATTCGGCAGCAGCATTGCGCGCAGCGGAAATCAACGCAGAATTGCTGCTCAAAGGAACCCGCGTAGATGGTGTATATTCCGCTGATCCTGAAAAAGATCCGGATGCCGTAAAATATAATGTACTCACTTTTGCAGAAGCCCTCGAAGAAAAATTAGCCATTATGGATTTAACCGCATTTACGTTGGCACAAGAAAACCACATTCCCATTTATGTATATAATGCCAACGAAGCCGGAAACTTGGTAAAAGTATTGTCCGGAGAAAATATTGGAACTTTAATTAATTAAGAGTTATGAGGCTAACAACTATAGCTGCAAAAGATTTAATCCTGAAAACCGCTAAAAAAAGAGTGTCTTTTAAGAAACATGTAACTATTTACATTTTAATAAACCTGTTACTTTGGGTACTGTTTATATTTTTATTTAAAGGAAGAGAAGACAACATATTTTTACACTTCATCCTTTTTGTCCTTATTACTTGGACGATTATTCTTGTTGGACATTATTTTTACGCTATGAAATGGAATAAGAGAATGGTGGATAAGGAAGTACAATCTTTAATTAAAGAAACAATGGCGCAACAAGAGGAAAAGATGGCGGAGGATGTGGTAAGAGAGAATTAAAAATTACATATTTATGAAGAAAGTTTTATTATTATTAGTTGCAATAACAGTTTGTTTTACTTGTTTTTGTCAAGAAATTTCAAAAATTGATATTGGTTTGCAGGAGGAGATGCTGTTACGAAACCAAGAAGAATTGATTAGGGTCAATATTATTTTGAAAGCGCAGTATGACCAATTAGAATTGCGGTCTAAAGCAGAAAATTATCGCAAAAAAGAAGATAAGCGTGCTTTCGTTGTGAATGAATTAAAAAATCATTCTAAGGAAACACAACAAGAAGTGATGAGTTACTTGAATCATTTTGCTAAAAATGAAAGCGTTACTGATATCACTTCTTTTTGGATTTTTAACGGGATTACCTGCTATGCTACCAAAGAGGTGATTGAGGCATTATCTTACTTGGATGATGTGCTGATTATTGGTTTCGATAAAGAGGATAAATGGATTCCTGAATATGATGAGCCGCGTTCTGTAGAGGGAAGCAAAGAGCTTACTTATAATGTGCTCAAAGTAAATGCCCATCTTGTATGGGATTTGGGATATACGGGAGAAGGTATTATTGTGGGCGTACTTGACACAGGCGTTAACTATAATCACCACGATCTTAGGGACCACATGTGGACACATCCGGATTTTCCGTATAACGGATGGAATTTTAATGGTAATAACAATAACCCTATGGATGATCATGGTCACGGAACGCATTGTGCCGGAACTGTTGCAGGCGATGGAACGTCGGGTTCACAAACAGGGATGGCGCCAAATGCAAAGATTATGGCGCTTAAAGTTTGGAACTCAAGCGGTTCAGGAACAGTATCTCAAATGTGTGCTGCTTTTGAATTCGGTGTGGAGCACGGCGCGCATATACTCAGCATGTCGGGCGGAAGACATGGAAATAGTGCAACGGACGCAGATTGGATTCAATTTAGAAATACCATGAATAATGTGCTTGAGGCAGGAATTATTGCCCCCATTGCAGCTGGTAATGAAGGACCCGGTGGATTTAGCCCTGTTAGCCCACCAAGATCTGTAAGAATTCCGAGTAGTTGTCCTCCGCCTTGGCTCCACCCCGACCAAACGACTACCGGTGGTATATCTGCTGTTATTTCCGTAGGCGCTACGGATATAAATGATAACATTGCCGGTTTTTCGTCAAGAGGACCTGTTACCTGGCAAAATATTGCAGGCTATAATGATTATCCTTATAGTCCCGGTATGGGTTTAATTCGCCCGGATGTTGTGGCTCCCGGAGTAAATATTAAATCATTGCACCATATTAATGTTACAGGTTATGCTGATGGTTGGGACGGTACCTCAATGGCTTGCCCTGCGGTTTCAGGAATTATAGCTTTGATGCTAGAAAAAAATCCAAAATTGACGCCGGCAGAAATTTGTGAAATTTTAGAGACTACAGCCGTAAAACTTTCAGCTACAAAAAATAACATTTTCGGTTCCGGAAGAGTTGACGCACTGGAGGCGGTAAATGCTGTACCTGTCGGTCCTATTGCTATTTATGAAGTAGTCGTTGACGATTCGGAAGGCAATAACAACGGTAATGCCAATCCAGGTGAAACTATAAAGTTAGATATAAGTTTAATTAATGAGAGCGAGTTCAGCGTAAATGACGTGACTGTAACGATTACTTCTTCAAACGAGTATGTTACAATAACAAATGATTTCGCAGATTTTGAGAATTTCAATGCAGGTGAGATTAAGACCTTAACAGCGGCATTTACTTTTGAGTTATCTCCATCGGCTCCGGCAAAAAATAGATTAACTTTTAGAGCAAATATAGTTACTGATGATGATGAGTTTGCCAGGAGTTTTAATATTTTGACTTTTGATTATGAATTGAATTTAGACAACACTGCTATTGATGATGCGGAAGGTAATGGCAATGGAATGTTAGATCCGGGTGAAACTGCCGATATTCTTGCTATGGTAGCCAATTTAGGTAATGAACCCGCAAAAGGCTTAACCGGTTTTCTAACATCAAGTTCAAATGAAGTTACAATTAATAGCAATACGGCAGATTTTGGCGACATGGAACCGGATCAAAGCAGTTTTGCTCCATATAATATTACACTCAGCGAATCGGCTGTTCCGGGCAATATCAACATACCATTCAACTTGTTGTTAACCGATGAAGATGGAAGAAAATCATCTTTCAATTTCGTTTATCGCGATAGATGTAATGTGATTTTTAATTTGCACGACAGTTACGGTGACGGTTGGACCGGCAATCAATTAGTAGTAAGCTTTAGCGATGGCTCTCCAACACAAAACCTCACTGTCCCTAGCGGATCTTTTGCCTCATTCTCCATTGAAATAAACAGTGGCGTTACAGTCAGTTTGTCATGGGTATTTGGCTCCTGGCCCGAAGATTGTTCTTTTGTAATCTATTACCAAGGTGGTGAACAGATATATTCAGGTGTTCCCCCCCCTCCCGGTTCTGGCGTATTCTTTTCATGGGTTGTCAATTGTGGCGGTTCGGCAGCAGTAGATTGTGAGCCAATATCTGACTTGTCTTTTGAGATCAATGACAACATTGTAGAACTTAGCTGGGCAGCTCCTGCAAACGGCACACCAAACCATTATGAAATTTATAACAATTTTGTATCTGTTGGAATCACATCAGATACTCATTTTTCTACACCTTTAAATATTGGAGGTAATGATTTTTGCGTGTATGCTATTTTCGACCACTGCTTAGTGCCTGAATGTATTTCTGTTTACTTAGAAGACATACTGCCTCCTACCCCTCCTGTAAATTTAACAGCAACACCGGTATCATTATCAGAAATAAAACTTGAATGGGAATATGACGATCTATCCGTTTCTTTTATCTTATTTAGAGATGATAATATGATCGTTGATAATATTGTAAACACGCAATATGTTGACACTGATCTTGATCCACATGTTAAATATTGTTATGTCGTTAAAGCTTTTGATGGAGAAAACAAATCGGATGCCTCAAACGAAGCATGTGCAACTATTCTTAGAATAGAGGAGCACAGCAAAAATTTGAAAGTTTATCCAAATCCTTCCAATTCAGTTGTTAACATTGAAGGACAAGGCATCGAAAAAATCTCAATTATCAATCCAATCGGGCAAATCGTGAAAGTAGTGCCTGTAACTGACAGTATCACTTCAATTAATATTTCCGGTTTTGCAGCAGGCAATTACATTTTTAGTGTTGTTTATTTCAATAATTCGGCTGAAAATATAAAAGTTGTTATTAATAATTAAAAATCAAAAAATATGAGCGAAGAAATCAACAAATGCTTACAAACCGCAAAGGACGGCATGAACAATGTGCTGAATTTCTTTGATAAAGAGCTACAAAAAATACGTGCAGGAAAAGCTTCTCCGCAAATGCTGGAAGGCTTGAAGGTGGACTACTATGGCAACCCCACGCCGGTGGAACAGGTAGGAAACATCAGCACGCCCGATGCCCGCCAAATTGTAATTCAGCCGTGGGAAAGAAATATGTTGCCCCTCATTGAAAAAGCCATTTTGGCTGCCAATTTGGGATTTACGCCGCAAAACAACGGCGAATTTATCCGCATTGTAGTGCCTACCCCCACTGAAGAACGTAGAAAAGAATTGGTAAAAAAAGCAAAACAAGAAGCGGAGCAAGCCAAAGTAAGCATCCGCAATTTGCGCAGAGTGGCGAATGAAGCCGGTAAAAAACTGAAAGACGCAGGCACTCCCGAAGATGAAGTAAAAAAATTAGAAACCGATATCCAAAAAGCCACCGACGATTTTATCGGAAAAATTGATAAGATGGTAGAGGCTAAGGAGAAGGAGGTGATGACAATTTAAAAATCTCCTTCAAATTTTGAAGGGGTGGACAGCGAAGCCGGACAGAGTAGTTTATGTTACAAATAGTAAAGAATTTTGTTTTTTACAAAACCGGCATGCTCGTCAATTTGTTTAAAAAATAAAAAAGTATTAACCAATAATAATGCCTATGATATAAAACAAGTGCAGTGATATCTGCACTTTAATATTTTGAAAAAAGCGTAAGCTAAAGCTTGTATTTCGAAACTTCGCAATTTCAAAAGTACCCAAAGCCTAAACGTTCACGTAGCAATACGTGGGCTTTACTTGGTTATTTGGGTACTAAGGTAGCGAAGACCTCGAAATACAAATAACGGTTAAGTTCCACGTTTTTTATTACTACGAAAAAATGAAGAAAAAATCAAAAGAAATTTGTATTGGAGAGAGAATCAGAGAAATATTTGATAAAAAAAGTATGAGCATTACTCAATTTGCCGAACTGTTGCATTGCGACCGTGCCAATGTGTATAATATATTCCGCCGGAAAAGAATAGATATAGGTCTTCTCTTAGAAATATCCAAGATCCTGAACCATAATTTTATTGAAGAGATGTGTGTAAAGCATGAATTTCTCAAAAATACATCCTCTTCTAAAATATCTCTTGTTTTGGAAATAGATACCATTGACACTATAACCTTGAAAGCTCTTTTAAAAATCATCAAACAGATGGAAATAAAAGCTATACATAAAATAACAATCTGAGTTCTGTTTAAGAAAAGCTTTATTATATTCCAAATGAACTGAGATGAGGAATCTAAAACAAATGCTCAAACGGAACCCGGGTTAACAGATTAATTTTCTTTCGTAAAAAAATCACACAAAGCGTGTAATTTTTACACAAAAAACCTGATAATTAAGTCTTTAAATAAATTCGCGCCACCTTATATTAAAATTTTATGAAAAGAAAAATTATTTGTTTGTTATGGCTAAGTATTCCCTTACTTTGTGTGGCACAAAACAGGTTAAGTTTTAATTACGAGTATGATGATGCAGGCAATCGTGTACGTCGTAAAGTAATTATTATGAAACCCGACTTGACACCACCTTCAACGGCGCCGGATTCAACAACAGTGTTGATAGGAGCAGAGGAGTTAGTGCCTTTAATGACTCCGGATTCTGCCCCCACAGCACTGCAAGAAGCAGAATATTTCATAGAAAAATTGGGGCAAGTAGAAATGAAAATCTATCCCAATCCCACTACAGAAAAAATAACTCTACAGATTTCCAACATGGAAAATTTGCAAACAGGGACATTTAAACTGTTTTCAACTACCGGACAATTCTTACAAGAGCTCTCTATTTATTCGGCAACCACCACTATTTCTTTGGCAAGATTGCCCAAAGGAACCTATATCTTGAGAGTGCATATCAACAACCGCACAGAAGATTGGAAAATCATTAAACAATAACAAAAAAATCAAAATTTATGATTACACGATTATTTAATATTTGCTTTAACCGTGCTCTAATAATATTATTTTTGCACGTTATTTTTACAAATACTATCATGCTTCAGGCACAAAATACGAGGTTTCCTGTAGGCGCCATTCCGAGCATAATTGATGTTTCGCCAATGGGGGCGGCTACTTATACCATTCCTATAGAAATTGTGCCGGGCACACAAGGTATGCAGCCCAACCTTTCTATTGTTTATAACAGTTTTAGCAACATGGGATTGTTGGGAATGAAGTGGGATTTAGCAGGGCTATCTGCCATTACGCGATGTGGACAATCGCTTTACTATGATGGAAATATAACGGCTATCCAATTTAATGATAATGACCGATTTGCATTAGATGGCGATCATTTACTTAGGTTAAACAGCGGTGTTTATGGAGCTGTTGGGGGAAAGTACGCCACTGAGATGGAGGATTTTACACGCATTGTTTCATATAATGGAACAACCGGGCATCCTATATATTTTATAGCTTATACCGATAATGGGAATATTATTGAATACGGGAATACAACCGATTCAAAGCAAAAAATGGAAAATACTGAAAATGTATTAAGTTGGCTTGTAAGCAAAATAACAGATGCTAACGGTAATTATATGACTTTTGAGTATCAGAAATGGGGTAATGAGCTATGTATTAAGCGAATTTTTTATACAAAAAACGATCATCCAAATTTATTGTTGGAAAATTATGCCAAAGTGGAATTTAGTTATACTGCACTGCCTGATATGTTGGGCAATAATACCTATTTTGTAGGAGGTTTTGGCATACCACAAACCAGGTTATTAGATGCCATTACAATAAGTTATAATAGTACAATGGTACGCAAATACAAATTTCGGTATAACCACCATTTGCCTAGAGAGCATACCACACATCTTCAAGAGATGATTTTATATGAATATGAAGAAGACGGAACCGAAAAACAACTTAATCCGACTAATATTGTTTGGGGAGAGCAAAATACAGACATTAAGCAAAGGCACATCAATTTATTCCTATCGCCTAACGAACGAATTCTCACAGGAGATTTTAATGGAAATGGGTATGATGATTTGTTAGTATACAATTGTGAAATGCAACCTGGTGGAATAATGTGGAAAGGATGGAAACTATTTATGTATGACCCTCTATCTGATGAATATTATGAAGACGTATCAGCCGGCGATGATACTACGAAATATTATGCTCTGTATGTTCAAGATATTAATGGGGATGGGATAGATGAATTGATAATTCATACATACTCAGACTCTTATCATACTGTATTTAAAATCTTATCTTTACCAAGCAAAACACAAATACTCTCAACCCCACTTTATTATTTTGATAATGTTATTTTTGGAGATTTTGATGGAGATGGGAGTGCAGAGATTGTGTTTGCTCACGGCTCTAATCTAAGCATCAAAAAAATTAGAGCAAACACGATGGTTGACATGTGTCCTCCTATCAATTTGGGAAGCGGTACATATAGAGTAAGAGCAATAGATGCTAATGGAAATGGGAAGAAAAACATTCAAGTGATAAGAAATAATGGTACTTCTACAATTTATGAATTTAATGGTTTTAGCTTTCAATCAATATTTCAGGGCAATTTACCATTCCCTGTTCATATTGCAAATGAGCGGTCTTCGTATTATTATGGCGATCTAAACGGAGATGGGATTACAGATGTAATAGCATATTGCGAGGATTTAACATGGAAAATTTATATATCAAAAGGAGATGCTTCCTATGATGTATATACTCTAAATAATGAGGCACTCGATGCAACTCTCTATTGTACTTTTTTTAATCCTGCTCCGGAGTATCCAATTCTGGTTGCAGACCTAAATGGTGATGGTAAAGACGATATTGTTCAAATGGTACATGATGATTATGGCAATATGTCCATGAATGTTTTATTATCAAAAGGATGGGTAAATGGAAGTTATATATACAAAAAAGAAGAAGTTAAGATTCCAAATGATTTTTTCCATTGGAGTCTTTTTGAAAATATTTATTTTGCTGATATTCGGGGTAATGGAAAAGTTGATTTGCTTATAAGAAAACCTACTACAGGATATGTCCGTGTCATTGATTTTAATAAAAATAATGATTATGATTTTGTCCATGCAATTACAGATGGAATTAGAAAAAGAATTGAATTAAGTTATAAGCATAAATATTTTTTGGCTGAAGATGCCTGTTCTCATGCAAATTGTCCATATCATCAAAAAAAATATTTTCTTTCTGTCGTAGATTCTATAAGAGTATCGAGTGGATTTGGAAATGGGTTAAATACATGGCAATATCTATACGATAATGCTACATATAGTTCACTAAGAAAAACTTTCTTAGGATTCAAAAAGTTTACTTGCATAAATAAACGAGAAAACAAAAAAGATGAATTTTTGTTTTATGCTGATGGTAGTATTGATTCACGCCAAATAATGATACCTTTCAAAAAAATGAGCTTCTACAACGGTAAAGAAGCAAGTGAACGAAGATATATCACGAACTTCCAAAATCTATATAATACAAATGTTTGGTATTATGACCGATTTACATTCGATTATAGAATAGTAGAAGAATATGATAAACTTTCTAATACTACTACTGTAACTGAAAATCTTTTTGATGATTTTGGGCGATTGACAGAAAAGTATGTACGAACTCATAACGGACTTAATCCAACTTTAAATAACTGGATGCATCAAGTGACAAAGACTTATTCCTACGAAACGATTATACTTGACGACTATGGCAATCAGAAAAAAACAGTTCCCCAAAAGATTTTGACCACTCAACAGTATGAAACTACCGGTATTTTGATAGCAGATACTCTTACCTACGGTTATTATAAGACAGGTTCTGATAAAGGGCGCTTGAACTGGATGCGAAAAGGAAATATTCACGGTACTATTACCACTAATTATCAAAATTATACTCCTGCAGGACTTTATGGCAAACAGACCATTTCAGCAGAAAATTGCGCGCCTCGAACAGAAATATACGAATACGATAATACGCAACGTTTTGTAACGAAAGTTAAAAGTGCTGACTTTACAAATTTCGAAACGAATTTCACCTACGATCCCAAAACCGGAAATAAACTATCTGAAACCAATCTGAATGAATTGACCACTACTTACAGTTACAATAATTTTGGAAATTTTGTACAGATTGATTATCCCGATAATATTCAAACCAACGCATCGGTGCATTGGTACACTTCTTCTGATCTGCCCAATGCACGTTATTACTCACTTACTACTTCAACAGGAAAACCGGAATTAAGAATATATTATGATATTTTAGGACGGGAAATATGCCGCAAGGAAGATGGTAACTATTTTGAGGTTCACTATAACAATAAAGGGCAAGTGGCAAAAATCTCTTTCCCCTTTCAAACCTTTAATGACCCTGATAGATATAGAATTTGGCATGAATATACCTACGATGACTATGGAAGAGTAACTGTCAAAAAAGTACCCTATACACATTTATCCTATACTTATAATAATAGGAAGGTAACAATTACCGATCATTTGCGCAGCGCATCCTCATCTAAAGATTACGATGCTTTAGGAAGAATAATTAACGCTACCGATAATGGAGGCGCCATTACCTACGCTTATTCGGTTACCGGCAGTGGGAGTAATATCAGACACCAAACCACTATAGCAACCAATGGCGCTACCACTACAATTTATTCTGATTTGTGGGGCAACCGCCGCCGTATTGACGAGCCCAATGCCGGAACAATTACTTCTGAATACAACAAATTAAATGAATTGGTAAAACAAACAGATGCACGCGGAAATATCGTTATTTATCAGTATGACGCATTGGGTCGAGTAACGCAAAAACAATTTACCGGTTCCAGTGCAAGCCCGATGACTATTAAATATACATACGATAACTTTGCTTCATACAGCAGAGGTAGGGGAAAAATCTATCAAATTTTTGTAAACAATGTAGAAGAAGAAACTTTTTTTTACGATAATCGAAGTCGCTTATCTGAATTCAAGAAGGTGATTGACTATACACCTTATACTTTCCATTACGGTTATACTCCGACAGGACAATTAGAAACGCTTATGTATCCTGATAATTTTGCTATAAACTATAGCTATTCATCCACCGGAAAGTTAACAGAGATTCGTAATTGGAACGATGATAAGCTCATTTATAAAGTACATTCACGAAATAAATTCAATGCACCTACACGCTGTGAGTATGGCAATGGCATAGTAACCGACTATACCTATAATACCCACGGATTACTAACCCGTATTAAAACCGGCAATAAAGTGCACGGTTTCGATATTGGTATTGATGAACCTAATTACAAAAATATTCAATACTCTTATACGGTAGATAGCGCCATATTAAACTATCGCTATACTTACGATGACAAGGGCTTGATGATTTCTCGTTCAGAAAGTATGGTAAACAGGCTGGAAAGATACGAATACGACAAGTTAGACAGGCTTACCCAAATCAAGTCCGGAACCATAGGAGCGGGAACGATGCAAACACAAACATTTAGCTACCATAATAACGGAAACATCATCAATAATTCTAGCGTGGGATTCTACGCCTACCAAGGCAAACCGCATGCAGTAACACGAGTAGAACCAATAGGCAGTAATGTAATTTCCCAAAATCAATGCGATGTAACCTACAACTTTTTTAACCAACCCACACAAATTACAGAAGGAACTCAAGAACTTTTGCTTTCCTACGGCTCCAACCGGCAACGCAACAAGACAGAAAGATATGGAAACCACGGAGAGAATAATACACGTTACTATATTAACAAATATTATGAAAAAGAGAGAAAAATTACACGCCCTCCTACTCCTGACCGCAACTATCGCTACATTTACGGCGATAATGGAGTGGTAGCATTGCATACAGACAGTATCTACTACATTCACACCGATCATTTGGGCAGTTATTGCGCTATAACTAATGCCAATAAACAGGTAGTAATGCGAAACTATTTTGACCCATGGGGAAATACCCTGTCTTTACCCAATTTAACAGGCTTTACTATAACAAACCGTGGCTTTACCGGGCACGAGCACTATCCCGACCTAAAGATTATTAATATGAATGGGCGATTATACGATCCTGTTATTGGCAGGTTCTTTTCGCCGGATCACTACGTACAATTACCGGGATTTACGCAAAGTTACAACCGGTATAGCTATGCGCTCAATAATCCACTGAAATATATTGATCCGAGTGGGCAATGGAATTATGACTATGATGATTATCGGGATGATGGTTGGGATGATTATTTTGTTGATAGAAATGCAACAGATCAGGGTGATCCTTGGGTACTTCCGGGGGTTGAAATAAGCGCCGACGGAGATGACCCGTATGGTTGGAGTAATGATGATTTTCGCTATGATTTTGACAGATGGCCATTTAATGACGTAGATGATTATAGAGATGGTGGTTCATTTGGCCCCTTTGGCAGAGACGGTGACAACGATGCATTTATTGACCCATTTGACAGAGGCGGTCAAATTCAACCCGGTGATGACCCTCCTCGTCCGCCCAATCGTAGAAGAGGGCCAGCTATTGCTGTTTCTTTTAACCGTGGTATCCCGCAATTTGAAACCAATTTCATTAACAAGGAATGGGGTGCCATAACTCCGGGACCATTTATAATTTATGAAAAAGGAGGTGCAAGCAACCCCTATTACAACAAACATGAACCGGGGCATATAATACAACTTCTGATTTTAGGTAAATATTATTATCCTTTAGTGGCATTACCCAGTTTATTTACAGCAACATTTTTTCCAGAACACCATAATAATATGCCATGGGAAAAGACTGCCAATCAACTATGGTATTGGTTAACAGGAGAATATGATTCGCGCAATCCAGTATATTTTAAGAAAAAATAGCAGTTATGAGAAAAGTTTTTTTGTTATTATTTAGCCTGTTGGCTTTTTATGCTTGTAATCTAAATTCTCTAAAACTTACAGTGATTAATGATACGGAAAATATCATTTATTATCAATTAGTGCCAGACACAATACCACGTCCCAATGAAGGTTTTTACACATTATATCCTCATGAAACCATTATGCCTGCTTTTATAAGGCAATACGGTCTCATGCCTTGGGTTGACCAAATAAATAAACATTCTGTAGACAGTGCATTGCATATTTTTATTTTCCCAACGGATCAAATAACAGACGAGATGATAAAAAACAGGGAATATGTGCGGTTAAGCTATAAAGTTAAGGAATTAGATTCGTTGAATTGGACAGTGGTGTACAGAGGGTGTAGTATTTTCCAAAATTTAAGCAAATAGCTAATTTACAGCTATTTATGGAGATTGTTTTTGTAATTTGATTGATAAAAAATAATAAAAAATGATTTTTGATTATTTCTTCTTAAAGTTCTATAATGGTATTTTAAAATCCTCAGCCCCTGAGTGGCCTCGCTTTGGAGCAAGTTTATTTTTTGGGCTA
>Ga0209737_10000750_pt1 | contig 24953 bp, 22 predicted proteins | sample TergutCu122P3_FD_187284 | JGI IMG/M metagenome (GOLD analysis project Ga0209737, IMG submission 187284) | Cubitermes ugandensis P3 segment gut microbial communities from Kakamega Forest, Kenya - Cu122 P3 (SPAdes) (version 2) | ecosystem: Host-associated > Arthropoda: Insects > Digestive system... | reverse complement strand
CGTTGAACAGCCAGCTCTTTGAACTCCACCGTGTATTCCTTCCTCGGTATTCTCATTGCATCTCTCCTTCCATGTCGTATAGATTAACCCACCACGACTTGGTGGACGAAATTTCGGGGGAAGTTCATCTACCACCCTTCGGCGAAGCGACGCCGGACTCTCGACCTCCACATGCCGACCGTGGCGCAGAATGTCCATCAGCAACTCCCGCTCGTCGGCGTAGGGCACGCACAGACGGTAGCTGCCGTCAGGCAATGCCTCTGACCGCTGCTCGCCATGCCAACGCTCGGACTGAACCCAGCGTGCTCGTTCGGGCGAAAAGCGCAGAACCGCCCACGCTTTTGGCTTCCCGCTGAAAATGCCATACGCTGAAGCGAAATGCGCATCCAGTTTGGCCGACGCAACATTACGCGTTGTTTCGCGCAGCACCTTGACCCGCCGAATCGCATCGACCGAAAAGCTGCGTAAATCATTGCGAAGATGGCACCAGGCATCGACATACCAATTATCGCGGTAATAAATGAGGCGCTGCGGGGAAATCGTTCGCGTGTTGATTTCATCGCGCCCACGGTTCCAAGCGTCTATCTCGACGCGCTTGCGTTCGAGCAAGGCATTGACGATATCCGTGAAAAACTGCGGCTCAACCGTACGCCTCGCCATTGACAGCAGCTTTACCCGCTGAGTGATCTCCACCGCAGAATGCCCGGATTCCTCCAGCAAAGCCAACAACCGCGCCTGAAGCGGCGCGACGTGAGAAGCCAAAAACCCCGGTTCAATGTCTTCCAACAGCTTGTGCGCCGCCAGCAAAGCATGAAGCTCGCCCGCCGAAAACCACAATCCCGGAAGCTCGTAAACCGGCCCCGTTACGTTGCCGTCCTCAAACCGATAACCCCCGGCAGCGCGATCCCAAACAATAGGCGCATTGAAGCGATCCCGGAGATACTCCATGTCGCGCTTGAACGTGGCTCGCGACACTTCAAGCGCTTCCAAAAACACGTCGATGGACACCACATGTTGTTCGTGAAGCATCTGATCGATCTTGTAAAAGCGTTCGGTGCGGTTCATTGGTTTCGCGTGAAATTTTATGGATCTTCGTCCTGCGCCCTGCGACTTCGCACAGGGTGACGGATTTTCTTTGCGCTTTATGCATTTCTTTGCGTTCTTTGCAGTGAAATGGTTTTTGCTGGGATTCGCTTCGCTCATCGCCAGCCTACGTTCTGAGCTCTGATCCCTGCCTACGGCTTCCCGCGCGTGTACGAACGCAATTCAATGATTTCAAACTGCGCGGAGATTTCGAACTGTTCGCCTCGCTGTTCGCCCTTCTGCGAATAGCGTGCTCTTCTCTCGGCATAGACGATGTTATTGACCGCCGGCGCGTACCAAAGCTCGTAATGGCCTTGCGTCGCCCAACGCCAGGGGTCGTCGTCGTCAAAGGTGATGTTCTGGCTGAGTTTGAGCGCGTCCACTTCTCCGACCGGCGTTTTGATTTTCCCCCAACCCCAGGCGCGGGTGATGAGGTTGGGCGTTTGTCCGTACCGTTCTTTTGCATCAACGGTGTCAAGCCGCTGGCTCCAGAAATCGCCTGCCCGCATCGGGAAACGGTAACGCTGATAAGGTGTATTGAATTGCCGCGTTTCAATGTTCATCAACGCGCCTTGCGATACCAGCCCCGGTTGCGGCCACCGTTCAGTGCGCGTGTCGTCGATATTCTCGCCTTTGCGGGTCACTTGTACGGTGATGCCTTCCGCGCCGATCTGGACGATCTCCCAGGTTTCATCCCAAACAGCGGGCAAGCGATAGCCCTCTTTGACGTGATACTCCCAACGATCGCCGACGCGATAGTCCGGCGCTTCGGCCTGCTTCGAAGTATCGCCATCCAGCCCCGCGACCGCCGCGCAACCGGCCAGCGCCAGCAACGCGCTTGCGGCCAGAAAAGTTTTTGTACCATCACGGAAAATTTTCAGCCTGCGATACATCATTGTTCCTTCAAGGTAGATGTTTTATGGTACGCGATTTAGCGCATCGTACAAAGTGCTGAACAACCCTAAAAGCCGCCTCCGTAACCATTTAATCGTGCAGTGTATTGATAATGCACGTGTTTTGAGTTATATTTGCAGCTCAAATGCGTGGAGAGATACCGATGAGCAAATCTGTCAACTTAAGTGTCCGGGTCAATCGGGAATTAAAGGAAGACGCTGAAACGCTGTTTGGAGAGCTTGGCATAACCCTGACAGCCGCGTTAAACATCTTTCTGCGTCAAGCGGTAAGGCAGAGGGGGATTCCTTTCCCTGTTCAAATCGACCCGTTTCATGGCGAAAGAAATCTTGCGCATCTCCGCCGTGCGGCTGCCGATATGGACGCCGGGCGTAATGTTGCAACGCATGAACTCATCGAGATGAGCGAATGAAAAAGGTTTGGCATGATACAGCCTGGAGCGATTACTTATCCTAGCAAACCGAAGATAAAAAAACGCTACGAAAAATTAACCAGCTTATACAAAATATTGAGCGCAACGGCTACCAATGCACCGGTAAACCAGAGCCGTTAAAAGAAAACTTATCCAGTTGGTGGTCTTGCCGAATTGACGAAAAAAATCGCCTTGTCTTTCGGCTGAAAGAAGGAATACTCGAAATCATCGCCTGCAAAGGCCACTACGATTGACCCGGCCATTCTCTCAAGCAGAAACTGCCGCCAACTTCGACGAAAAAACTTCCGTCACGCAAACCCGTTCGGACTGCAATGTAAAAACGGAGCGCCGCGCCCAAAAAAACGGCGGCGGTTCTTCTCCGAATGCGGCGACGCTTTTGGCGTACAACGCGTGTTGCCGATCCATACGCTTGAAAGAGAGCGCGCCGCGCCGAATGTCGGGGCGGGCAAACAACATGGAGCCCAGAGAACGATCCCCCATTTGTTTGAACGATTGCGCCAGAAGTCCCGATTTCCGGGTCAGCAAAATACTGTGACCAAAAACAAGCGGGCGTCCATCGCAAACCAGACTGACTTCCCGCACCAGCGCCGTTGCTCTTTGGTGGCGATGGCCGACCAGCAAAAGGGTTTCGTCGGGGCACACTTTCTCGAATCGACTTTGGCGCACGACGACACGGAATTCTTCGCAGATCGAACGCAAACGGTCGGTCAACGATTGCCGCTCCGTCAGCCAGGAATGCAGCGGCTCGGACGTCGGCGGGGGCGTCTGATGCCAGCGCCAGCGTTGGCTTTTTAACCGCAAAGAACGCATAGAAAAGTCAGGTAAGCAAACATGCCGAAAGGTGTTCCGCGTTTTCTATTCCGCCACATACACTTTTACCCCTCTCCCCCGCCCCCCTCTCCCACAAGGGGAGAGGGGAGGGAGCTTTCGTTCTTTCGCGGCTTCGCGCCTTCGCGTGAGGTTTTCTTTGCGGTAAAAAACACGTCGGTAAAAAAACACTCACTCTTTGTCGGTCACCGCACCACGGCTGGCGCTTGACACCAGTCGCGTGAACTTGGCCAGCAATCCGGTCGTGTAACGCGGCGCCGGTGGCCGCCATTGTGCGCGCCGCTTTGCCAGCACGTCATCGCTGACGTTCAACTGAATCAGCAATTTATGTGCATCAATGGTGATCGAATCGCCTTCTTCGACCAGCGCGATGGTTCCGCCGACATACGCTTCCGGCGCGACGTGGCCGACGACCATGCCCCAGGTGCCGCCGGAAAAACGTCCATCGGTAATCAGTCCCACCGTTTCGCCCAGACCTTGCCCGATCAATGCCGAGGTCGGCGCCAGCATTTCCTGCATTCCCGGCCCGCCTTTCGGCCCTTCGTAGCGAATCACGATCACATCGCCGTCTTTGATCTTGCGCGCCATGATCGCCTCCATGCACGCCGCTTCTGAATCGAACACGCGCGCCGGTCCGGTGATCGACGGATTTTTGAGTCCGGTGATTTTCGCCACGCATCCTTCCGGCGACAGATTGCCTTTCAGAATCGCCAGATGGCCTTCGCTGTACAACGGTTTGTCGAACGGTCGAATCACATCCTGATCGGCGCGCGGTTGCGCCGGAACGTTCGCCAATTCTTCCGCCAGCGTCTTGCCGGTGATGGTCAGACAATCGCCATGCAGCAATCCTTTGTCGAGCAACATTTTCAGCACTTGCGGCACACCGCCCGCACGGTGGAAATCCACTGCGACATAGCGCCCCGACGGTTTCAGATCGCACAGCACCGGCACGCGACGGCGAATCCGCTCAACGTCGTCGATCGTCCATTCGACATCCGCCGCCGACGCAATCGCCAGATAGTGCAGCACCGCATTGGTCGAACCGCCGGTCGCCATGATGAGCGATGTGGCGTTTTCGATCGACTTGCGGGTGATGATGTCGCGCGGTTTGATGTCGTGAACCACCGCGTTGTAGAGAACGCGCGCCGACTGCGCTGCCGAATCGGCTTTTTCGGGGTCGGGGCACGCCATTTGCGACGAGCCGAGCAAGCTCATCCCGAGCGCCTCGAACGAGGACGACATGGTGTTGGCGGTGTACATCCCGCCGCAAGCGCCGGTCGAGGGACAAGCATTCTTCTCGATGCCGACGAAGTCTTCTTCTTTCATCTTGCCGGCGGCGTACGCGCCCACCGCTTCGAACGAACTGACGATCGTCAAATCTTCGCCCTTCCAGCGGCCGGGCTTGATCGTGCCCGCGTAAACGAATACGCCCGGCACGTTCATTCGCGCCAGTGCGATGACGGCGGCCGGCATGTTTTTGTCGCAACCGCCAACAATCAACACGCCGTCCATGCACTGCCCGTTGACCGACGTTTCGATAGCATCGGCAATCACTTCGCGTGACACCAGCGAATACTTCATCGCTTCCGTGCCCATCCCGATGCCGTCGGTCACCGTCGGCACCCCGAACACCTGCGGCATTGCGCCAACGTCCTTCAGCGCCGCCATCGCCCGATCCACCAGCGGTTGAATCCCGGCGTTGCAGGGGTTCATCGTGCTGTGTCCGTTCGCCACGCCGACGATGGGCTTTTCAAAATCGCCATCGCCAAAGCCCACGGCTCGCAACATCGCGCGGTTCGGCGAGCGCGCCACGCCCTGGGTAATCAAACGGGAACGACGGTTATACGACATGATTCAATCCTTTCTGAAAATGATACGGTGCTTTGATCCGTTGGGGTTCCCGCCACGCTTCGCTCGCGGCCAAAGGCAGCTCACCCCAACTACGGCCTTGACGATAACACTTGCTCCGGTTTGAGACAACACAAAACCGCGCCGCCCGCCACCAAAATGAATCCGACCCCATGATAAAGGTAAAGCGATTCGTGAATAAACAACGTGGCGAACAGCGCCGAAAAAATCGGCACCAGGTGCGTAAAAATCCCGGCCTGAACCGGCCCCACCTGCGCCACCCCGTAGCCGAACAACAGCATCGCGGTGAGCGTCGGCACCAGACCGATGTACGTCGCCAACGCGATTTCCCGGGGCGTAAACGACGGCAAACCCTTGACCCACCATTCGCCGAGCAACATCGGAACGATCAGCATCAGCCCCAGCAGGCTGGCCGTGAACACGAATGCTGGTAGCGACAAATAACGAGGTCGCAACAAAAGCAACACCGTGTACAACGCCCAAATCATCAACCCAAATAACACCAGAAAATCGTAACCACTCACCCGCAGCGCCAGCAAATGACGAAAATCGCCATGCGCCAGCACCGTCAACACGCCGACGAACGACAGCGCCAGCCCGACATTCTCCCGCCATTGCGGACGCCGCCGCATCCACACAGCCATGATGAGCACCACCATCACCGGCACAATCGAATTCATCAAGCCGACGAAAATGGCCGTCGTTCCCTGCAAACCGAGATACGAAACCAGCGTATTCGGCGCGAATCCGACCGTCGCCAACAACAACATCAACGGCCACTGCGTTCGCAACGCCCGAAGAATCGGCCCGCGTTCGTTCCAGACAAAAGGAATCAACGCCGTCGTCGCCACCACCCAGCGAAACACCGCCAGCGTCAGCGGCGAGAGCGTATCGAGCAAATCGCGCGCAGCCACCGCGTTGCTGCCCCACATGGCCGCCGTGACGATCAAAGCCGCATACGCCATCAGGCGCGGAGAAAGAAGCATGGGTGACAGGTATCAGAGGTCAGGAATCAGGGATCAGAAAAATGTTATCTCACGCGGAGAAAACCTTCAACCACGAAAAACACGAAGGCCACGAAAAATGATCTCACGTGAAGGTGCGAAGCTGCGAAGGAACGAAGCTCCCCTCTCTCCTTGTCGGAGAGAGGTTATCAGAAGTCACGGGGATCAGAACGTAGGGGCGCGATTTATCGCTCCCTTTTTGTGGTTGAGGGTTTTTCTCCGCACGCCCCCACTTTCGCAGAGAACGGTTGACAAACGAATGGCGCTCGGCTAAATTAATACGCGATATTAAATCAGCCGAAAGGGTGCGCCATGCTTTTTGAACGCCATGCAGACGCGGCGATACGAAAACTGTCAACAATGTTTGGCGCGGTGCTGGTGACCGGGGCGCGCCAGGTAGGGAAGACGACGCTTCTTCGTGATACGGTCGGGCATACGTGTTACGTCACGCTGGATGAAAAATTCCAGTTGATAAAAGCCATTGAACAAAGCGGCGTTTTTTTCAAGGACAATCCGCCTCCTGTTTTTGTGGACGAGGTGCAATACGCTCAAAACCTCTTTCCACAAATAAAGCTCATTTTGGACAAAGAGAAGCGAAAGGGACAGTTTTTTCTTTCCGGTTCGCAGCAGTTCGAAATGATGAAAAATGTCCGTGAATCTCTGGCGGGGCGCTTGGGTATTCTGGTTTTGCCCGGATTGTCGCTGCGCGAACTCTATGGAATTTCCTTTCGTGAGCCTTTTCTGCCGTCGGAGGGTTATTTTTTAAAACGGGTAAAGGAAAAAGCAGACATTCGCTGTGCGGATGTATGGAACATTATCCATCGCGGGAGCTTTCCGGAACTGTGCGCCAATCCTGATTTTGACTGGCAGATGTTTTTTGCGGCTTATGTCAAAACGTATATTGAACGAGATGTTCGTGATCTGGCGCAGGTGAGCGATGAAGTGAAATTCATGCGGTTCATGATGGTTGCGGCAAGTCGTACCGGGCAGCTTTTGAATCTTGCTTCTTTGGCAAGCGATGTCGGTATCAGCCAACCGACTGCCGAGCGGTGGTTGTCTATTCTGGTTACGTCAAATTTGGCTTATTTGCTTGCGCCTTATCACAATAACGTAGCCAAACGCGCGATCAAAACGCCAAAATTGTATTTCCTTGATACGGGACTCGCTGCCTATCTGACGCGCTGGAATACGCCTGACGTGATAAAAAACGGCGCAATGGCCGGGGCTTTGTTTGAAACTTTTGTTGTCAGTGAAATCATCAAAAGCTACGCCAATCGCGGCATTCTCAATTTACCCCTTTATTTTTATCGCGACAGGGATGGCAACGAAATTGATTTATTGATTGAGGACAATGGTTCCTTCTATCCCGTTGAGATTAAGAAGCATGCCGATCCGAGCACATCCGACATCTCGACGTTCTCCATTCTTGACAAAATTCCGAGCATCAAACGAGGGGCGGGCGGAGTGGTTTGCCTGTATGAGAATTTGGAGACGCTCCAGGGGCAGAACAGAATAATTCCAATCAACATGCTTTGAACCTAAAAACCTCAGTTGACCGCTTACAAAACGATGGAAAACCGCATGAAAACTTGTTTTGAAGCCTTTTTCACCCTTCACCCGTTGAGTGAGCGCACTACGTGCTCGCCAGCACTACGCCCACCGCGCCATGCTGCGTTGCTCCTCCTCGCGGGGTGGCAGCCCGCGTCGTCGTCGCGCCTTGCCTGGCACAGCGGGCGCAGCACTGGCGAGCACGTCCAACTGAGGTTTTTAGGTTGAAACAGAGGAACAGATTTACGCGGTAAAATGACCGCTCTTCATTCTTCCGCTTCCCGATAGCCCGTTCCGATGCTGGTTCATCCTCAATTCGATCCCGCCGCGATTTCTTTCGGCTCCTTTTCCATCCATTGGTACGGGCTGATGTATTTGCTCGCATTCGCCATTTTTCTCGTGCTCGGCAAATACCGCGTTCAGAAAGGCCGCCATCCCGGTTGGCAGACGCAGGACATCGACGACATGCTGTTCTACGGCATTCTTGCCGTCATCATCGGCGCCCGCCTGGGCTATGTGTTGTTTTACAAACCCGCCTGGTATTTCGCCCATCCGTTGGAGATTCTTCAACTCTGGCACGGCGGCATGAGTTTCCACGGCGGTTTTATCGCCGTTCTCATCGCGATCACTTTCCTCGCCTGGCGAAAGAAGCGCCCCTGGCTGGAAATTTCCGATTTCGTCGCGCCATTGATCCCGTTAGGTCTCGCCGCCGGTCGAATCGGCAATTTCATCAACGCCGAACTGTGGGGACGCCCCACCAGCCTGCCCTGGGGAATGATTTTCCCGCAGGTGGACGATTTGCCGCGCCACCCGTCGCAGCTTTACCAATTCGCGCTGGAAGGTGTGCTGTTGTTCGTCATTCTGTGGTGGTTTTCGGCGCGCCCGAAACCGCGTGGCGCGATTTCCGGACTCTTTCTGGCCGGCTACGGCTGCTTCCGTTTCTTCGTCGAATTCGCGCGTCAGCCTGACAGCTTCCTGCCGCCGCTTGCGCTGGGATTGTCGATGGGACAATGGTTGTCGCTGCCGATGTTCATCGCCGGTGTGGCGTTGATGGTGTGGGCGTATCGCTCCCGACATGCGGAGCGCACGAAAGCGTGACCGTCACTCCTCGCGCCGAAACTCGCCTTCGATGACGCCGGGCGGTGCACGGTACGCCGTTCCCGCCGTCCTGCCGTTGTTGTTATCGCTGCTACCACCGCTGTTTCCACCGCTGGCGTACTGTACCGAACCCCGCCGTCCGCCCAGACACAGCAACAACAGCGCCAGCACACTGCTTCCCAGTCCGGGCAGAATCAGCAGCACCGCCGCCAGCCCGCGCCGCACCGACGCCAGCAGTTGCCAGGGAGAGCCTTCCAGCCGCCGCAACGCCTTCCAGTACGCTTGTACGCGCCGCCATTCCCACACCAGCAACCCGACGCCCAGCGCCGCCGACACCAGAAAAAACAACCAGACGCTCACGCCCACCGCCCTGGCAACCACGAAAGTCAGCCAAAGATCAAGAAACCAGGGCAAAAGCAACCATAACAACAGAATAAAAGGCATCGTTCTTTTTCCAATAAACCATCCACCCACTCCGCCGAAACCCGTTAAACTTCGGTTTTTCGGGAAAACATTTTTTCGTTATATCACATAAGACCGTCTGATACGCCAACTCTCATGCACTTCGTTACATCATGCTGATCGTTCACACCTCATTTCCGGATCAGGCCACCGCTGAAGCGCTGGCGCAACAACTGATCGAACACCGGCTGGCCGCCTGCGTCCACGTCGGCGCGCCGATTCAGGCGTATTACCTTTGGCAGGGAAAAGTTGAAGCCGCCACCGAAATCCCGCTCATCATCAAAACCTCGCGCGTCCGCTACACCGCGCTTGAACACTACCTCAAGGCGCACCATCCCTACGAAGTGCCGGAAATCGTCGCCATTCCCGTCACCAAAGCGCTGCCCGCTTACTACGGCTGGGTGCAACGCGAAAGCGAAGATGCGCTGTCGTCGCCGTGATGGGGTAAGCTCAAGGTCTTGTATCTTTATGCCCATAAATTCGCTTACATGATGTATTTATCACGATTTAACCACCCTCTCCCCCACCCCTCTCCCGCAAGCGGGTGAGGGGAACATGACGCGAATGGTTAAGCAACTCCCCTCTCCCGCTTGCGGGAGAGGGTGGCCGAAGGCCGGGAGAGGGGGAAATTTTTATGAGCGCACTTACATTTGTATAATGTTTTTTTTCTATTCAAACGAACGCCATCATGACTTCTTCGTATTTCCGCTCCCTCGTTTTTCTTCTCGCCCTCGGCATTGGCGGCAGCGCCTTCGCCGCCTGTGGCGCCCAACCGCTGCCGGACAAAGAGGCGTTCCGTCTTTCGGCGGTCCCGCTCGACACCCGCTCGGTGCAAGTGAAAATCGCCATCGAGCCGTGCTATTACCTTTTCCAGAACAAACTGTCGTTCTCGCTCGAACCCGACGTGCTCGGTAAAGTGACGCTGCCCGTCGGCGAACGCAAGATCGACCCGACCTTCGGCGACACCATGATTTATCGCCGCGACCTCGCCATCGTTTTGCCGTTCACCCGGGAATTGCAACGCGGCAGCGCCTACACCCTCAGAGCGAATTACCAGGGCTGCGCCGAAGCCATCGGCCTGTGCTACCCCGCCGCCGCGCAAATGCTGACACTCAAAGTGCCAACCACGATGACGCCGGGCGAAGAAGTGTTTTCGACAACGCCGAAGAAGAAGTGGTTTTGAGTCGCCCGCATAGGTTGGGGTGAGCGAAGCGAAGCCCAACGGGTTGTCTCACGCGAAGCCGCGAAGAAAAAACTTGAACTACGAAAAGCACGAAAGATACGAAAAACACGAAAGCGCGTCATTGCGAGCCTTTAGCCGCGAGCGAAGCGTGGCGGGAAGCGAAGCAATCCAGAAAAAATTTACCGCAAAGAACGCATAGAGCGCAAAGAAAGAACTCGTCATTCCGCGCGGAGCGAAGCGTATAGCCTGGACAAGCGAAGCGCGTCAGGGATTGCCTCACGCGAAGGCGCGGCGCTGCGAAGAAAAACGCCTCCCCTTTCTCGCTTGCGGCGCTACGGTTTTTTTCTCAACAATAATGCTTTTTTAGAGCACGCAAAAAACAAAAGGGAAGAAAAGGCAAAAAAAGACGCGACAACGGAAATACCATTAGGCATATAGTCTCTTGTGACACATGAGGCACAGTAAGGCACACCCTCGCCATAATCAATCGGGGGGATTGGTTTCGGCGGTGTGCAAAATTGATAAAAAGCAAACGCATGGTCAATCGAAACGATCAACATGCACAGCGCAAATAAACACATGCTCCAGCTACGTGTTTTTTTACCCAACAAAAAACCGGCCGCACTTAAAATAAGCGGATAAAAAGCGTCTGCCATGACCTCAAGCCAAAGGTCCATCTCATTCAGCCCTCCTTGCCGCCTTGACGCAAAACCACAAGAAAAGACATGTCATCAGGAAAAAGCCTAATATCAAAATTTTGCGAAGTCCCGCATCTAAACTGCCAACAATTATGCTCGGATTAGCGTTCAGATATACGTCGTAATAACCTTTCCCAATAACAACAATCCCGCAAGCAGATACCAGTGTCGCCGATAAAGCAAACCACTTGAGCAACGTTTGACGTGTTCGATACGCAAGAATAACCGCGCTTCCCGTCAACAACAAAAGATTGATCACAGGAAGCAACCAAAGCAACCACATCGGAAGATATGGTAACGCTCTGATAACCGTCTTATACGCTTCCAGCAAGCTATCCATGAGCTGATGTATTCATCAATTCAACGCCCGTGACGCCACGATAACCCCGTCCGCGTCGGCGCACAGCCAATGTCCCGGCGTAAAGGTAACGCCGCCGAAGGTAACCGGAATATTTTTTTCGCCGATCCCTTTTTTGACGCTTTTTTTCGGGTGCGTGTCGAGTGCGCGCACGCCGATGTCGAGTTGGTCGATGTCGGCGCTGTCGCGGATACAGCCGTAAACGATGACGCCTTGCCAGCCGTTTTTCTCGGCCAGAATACCCAACTGATCGCCAAGCAGCGCGCAACGCATCGAGCCGCCGCCATCGACGACCAGAATCTGCCCGTTCCCGTTTTCGCTCAATGCCTCACGAACCAGCGAATTGTCTTCAAAAATTTTCAGCGTGACGATTTTCCCGGAGAATGCCTGTTTTTTGCCGAAGCGTTTGAACATCGGCGCAACGATTTGCAGCGAAACATCGGGGGTGTTTTCAAACTGGTCGCAAAGATCGGGGGTTTTCAATAGCATCGGAAGCTCCGTGTTATCAGGTTTTAAAGAATTATGTTTCTTCGATCAAACTTTTCTGTTTCACGGCATCAGCCCGCCCCTGCGCCAATTTTTTCAGGTACGCCGCGTCGATGTCGCCGGTCACGTAATGGCCGGTGAAACATGAGGTTTCAAATTCGGTGAGCGTTGGCGCCGATTCGCGCACGGCATCTTCGAGCGCCTGCATGTCCTGATAGATCAGCACGTCGGCGCCGATCACGCGCGCGATCTCGTCTTCGCTGCGCTGATGCGCAACCAATTCTTTCTGGCTCGGCATGTCGATACCGTAAACGTTCGGATAACGCACCGGCGGACTGGCCGACGCGAAATACACTTTGCGCGCGCCGGCATCACGCGCCATCTGCACGATTTCTTTCGATGTCGTGCCTCGCACAATCGAATCGTCCACCAGCAACACGGCTTTGTTTTTGAATTCGACGCCGACCGGGTTCAGTTTTCGCCGCACGCTTTTCTCGCGCAACGCCTGCCCGGGCATGATGAAGGTGCGCCCCACGTAGCGATTTTTGACGTAGCCTTCACGGTACGGAAGTTTCAACACCCGCGCCAATTCCATCGCCGAGGGTCGGCTGGAATCGGGAATCGGGATCACGACATCGATGTCGTTCAGTTCCGGAATGCTGCGGATTTTCTCGGCGAGTTTTGCGCCCATGCGAACATGGGTATCGTAAACCAGCGCGCCATCGAGTGTCGAATCGGGTCGCGCCAGATAAACGTATTCGAAAATGCAGGGCATCAACTGCGTCGGCCCGTCGAAGGTCTGCGAAAAAAATTGTCCGTCGCGCGCAATGAATAAGGTTTCGCCGGGCGCCACGTCACGGACGACATCGAACCCCAACGCTTCCAGCGCCACCGATTCGGAGGCCACCATCCAGGCCATCCCTTCCGGCGTTTTCTGCTGCCCGACGACCAGCGGACGAATCCCGTAAGGATCGCGGAACGCGACCAAACCCTGCCCCGCAATCAGCGCCACGGCCGCGTAAGCGCCGCGGCAGCGCCGATGCACTGCGTCCATCGCGGTGAAGATAGCCTGCGCGTTGAAGGTTTCACTGTCGCGGACGGCGCGTTCGAGTTCCAGCGCCAGCACGTTCAACAGAATTTCGCTGTCGCTGTTCGTGTTGATGTGACGCATGCCGGTCTTGAACAACGTTTGCCGCAATTCTTCGCCGTTGGTCAAATTGCCGTTATGCCCCAGCGCGATACCGAACGGCGCGTTGACGTAGAACGGTTGCGCTTCCTGTTCGCTGAACGAACTTCCCGCCGTCGGATAACGACAGTGACCAATGCCCATGTTGCCGCGCAACTCGCGCATGTGCCGCGTATGAAACACATTCTGCACCAGCCCCGGCGCTTTGTGCGTGTACAAATACGACGCTTCCTCCGTGACGATACCGGCAGAGTCCTGACCGCGATGCTGCAACAGCAGCAACGCGTCGTACAGCGTTTGATTGACCGGCGAATACGCCACCACCCCTACTATTCCGCACATAACACACCGCCTTCGTTTATAAGTTTTTCTCAGCAGGCAACGATGGCCACTCCACCCCCAAAAACCAGGGACGCATCACTTCGATCGCTTGATTAAAAAGCGGTCGCAAGTGCGAAGACTCCGCCTCGATCGCTGCCTTGAAACCGGGCACCAGTTCCACCACCCACAACACCGCCAGCACGATCACAACACCGCGCACGATCCCGAAAAGAAAACCCAGACCGCGATCGACGAATCCCATCCCGGAGCGGCGAAACAGACGTTGCAAAAGTCCGCCCGGAATGCCCACCGCCAACAACACACCGACGAAAAGCAACACAAACGACACCAGTGTCGATAGCAGCGGATAGCTTTTTAGAAACGGAATGATCGCCGCAAGCTGCGCGGTGAACACCAACGCCGCCGCCAACGCCAGAATGCAGGCAAGCAAACCGAACAGCGTCCTGATAATACCGTGCCACGCCGCAAACACCGATGAAATCACGATCGTCAACACGATCACGATGTCCAGCATGAACCATTCGGGCGTCTGCGGCATCGGCGTTCACAACATCAACGCGCCGGCACGATCATGCCGTCGTAGCTGTTCTTTTTCAGACGATCGCGCACAAGCGCCGCATCCTCGCGGGTTTTGTACGGGCCGACCCGCACCCGCCAGGCCATCCCGCGCGCCGTATCGGTCGGCTCGCTGTACGCAGGATAGCCCGCCTGCTTGACCCGATTGACCATCGCGTTGGCGCCTTTGTCGTCGGTAAACGCCGCAAGCTGCACCGAGAACGTTCCTTTGGCAAACGCGACTGTCGGCGGCAATTTTTTCGGCGCTTCTTTCGGCGGTTCCTTCGGGGTTTCCTTAGCAACTTCTTTCGGCGCTTGCTTCGGCGGTTCTGCCGGTATTTCTCTGGGCGCAACGTCCGGCGGCTCGACAGGTTCCACCATCGGCGGCGGCGTGTCCGGTAATTTCGTTCCGGTAACCGGCGGGATCACAATTTCCACATTGTCCCCCAGCGGCGCCGGTTCTTTTTCGAGCAGCATCGGCACGAAAATAATCGCGCACACGGCCAACACCACAGCGCCCACCAAACGCCGCCGATTACGCCGCTTCATCTCATCGATGAGCGCCATTTCCTCAAGTTTGTCGTCTTTCATTGCGAGCCTGCCGGTGAAAAATTATATATATCCGTCACTACACGTTGCGTAGCTATGACACTGCATAATACGACAACGCTTCACTGACGGTCAAAAACGAACCGAACACGGTCATTCTATCAGTCTCGGCCAGGGATGACGCGCCATACGCGCACGCCGCCGCCACGCTGTCGAACGTCCGGACGCGCTCTGCCGCAATCCCGTTGGCCGACAAGGCGTCGAGCAAACGGGACGTTCCACCCCCGCGCGGCCCGGGAAGCGGCGCCACCCACCAGTCGTCGAACACCTCGCGCACGTTGGCGATGACGCCGGTCGCGTCCTTGTCCGCCAGCATGCCGATCAATGCGACCGACCGCGAAAAGGCTTGCGGCTGCGCACGCAAATAAGCCGCCAGCGCCCGCGCGGCATGCGGGTTGTGCGCGACATCGCACAGAATGCGCGGCTGTTGCCGCACGATTTGCAGCCGTCCGGCCAGACGAACTTCGCGCAAGCCCTGCGCTTTGGCCGCCTCGGAGAGCGGCAAACGGTCGCTCAGGCTATCCAGCGCCGTGATTGCAACCGCCGCATTACCGTATTGATGTTCCCCGGCCAATATCGGGGACGGGTAGCGCTGCCTCATTTCCCTGGCGCAGCTTGAGCTTAAGTGTCCGCTTTTCTGTGAGCGTTCGCCGCGCTTTGCCCCCGTCTTGCCCCCTTTTGAAAGGGGGTGTCCGTCGAAGACGGACGGGGGTTTGTTCCCAACGGTGTCCGTCGAAGACGGACGGGGGTTTGTCTCGGCTTCCCTCTCCCGCCGCCAGTAAAGCCACTGCGCATCATCGCTCTTTTCCACGCCGAAATCGACGCCGACGTAGTGCGCCTGCGCTCCGATCGCCGCGACTTCACGGCGCAGACTTTCCGGCGGATCCATGTCGCCGCAAATCAGCGGTCGCCCGCGTCGGGCGATTCCGGCTTTTTCATAGCCGATCGCTTCGCGGTCAGTGCCCAGATATTCGGTGTGATCGATATCGACCGCCGTTACCACAGCAACATCGGCATCGATCACATTCACCGCGTCGAGCCGCCCGCCGAGACCGACTTCCAACACCCAGGCATCGAGCGGCGCGCGCGCGAACAACCAGAACGCCGCCAGCGTCCCGAATTCAAAATACGTGAGGGGGATTTCCGATGGCTCATCGGCGGCGCGTTTTACACCCCTCTCCCCTTGCGGGAGAGGGGTAGGGGGAGAGGGGTGCAAACGTATTTCCTCCTCTCCCGCCTCTTCGGGGCGCCCCCCCCCGCGAGGGGGAAGGGAAGGCTGCGCTTTAACCGAATTCCCATCCGCTGTTTTCATCGTCCGCGCCGTCTCCACCGCCGCGAACGCTTCGCACAGCGCAGCGTCGCTGGCTTCGACATCGTTGAGGCGCACCCGCTCGTTGTAGCGCAGCAGATGCGGCGACATGTACAGCCCGACACGGTAGCCGCCCGCCCGCAGCATCGCCGCGATCAACGCGCTGGTCGAGCCTTTGCCGTTGGTGCCGGTCACGGTGATGACCGGGCACGGCGGCCTTATCTTCAGCCGTGCCGCCAGGGTTCGCACCCGCTCAAGCCCCAACGCAATGTGATGCGACGGTTGACGCTGTTCGAGCAGGGCTAACCAGGCATTGAGCGACGCGGGAAAAGACATGTTCGGCCTATAAATTTTTTAACCGCAAAGAACGCAAGAGGGCGCGATAAATCGCGCCCCTACGAATGGTGGATGGCGCTTCGCTTATCCACCCTACGCCTGATAACCCCGACCCTCCCCTTGAAGGGGAGAGAGCTACGGCGCTTGACCTCTGGCCTCTGATACCTGACCTCTGATGCCTGACTACTTGCCCGCTGTTTTCGCCGCCGTGGACTTCGCGGGTTTGGCCGCCGCAGGCTTGGCGTCGGGCTTCGTTTCGGTCTTGACTGCGCCGTCTCCGTTGACGGCAGGCAACGGCGCGCACATCAGCAACGCCAAAAATTGCGCCAGTTCATCGCGCAACTGCTGACGGGGAACAATCCGGTCGATCGCGCCTTTTTTCAGCAAAAATTCGGCGCGCTGAAAACCTTCCGGCAACTTCTCGCGCACGGTCTGCTCGATCACGCGCGGCCCGGCAAAACCGATCAACGCGCCCGGCTCGGCCAGCACCAGATCGGCCACGAACGCAAAACTCGCCGACACGCCGCCCATCGTCGGGTCAGTCAATATCGAGATGAACGGCAGCTTTTTCTTCGACAATTCCTGCAACACCGCCGTTGTTTTCGCCATTTGAAACAGCGATCCGACGCCTTCCTGCATTCGCGCCCCGCCCGACGCCGACACGCAGATGAACGGCACGCCCGCTTCGACCGCCGCAAGAACGCCACGCGCAAAACGCTCGCCGACGACCGCGCCCATCGAACCGCCCATGAAATCGAACTCGAAAACCGCCAACACCAGCGGTTGCCCCAATATCGTGCCTTTGACGACGACCAACGCATCGGTTTCGCTCGTCGCCTTGCGCGCCGCGACCAGACGGTCCGGGTATTTTTTGCTGTCCTTGAATTTCAGGCTGTCCACCGGCAACACGTCGTCGCCGATCTCGACACGGTCTTTCTTGTCCAGCAGTTGATCGATGCGATCACGCGCCGCGACCCGATCATGGTGTTGGCACTTCGGACACACATTGAGGTTGTTCTCGATGTCCGTTTTGTAAAGCACCGTTTCGCACGACGGACACTTCATCCAAAGCCCTTCGGGCACACCCTTGCGCTCGCCTTGTGTGCTCTTGATGCGCGGCGGAAGCAATTTTTGCAACCAGCTCATCTCATCTCCTTGTGCCCATCGTTGTGCTCTCCGGTCGCGCGATCTGTTCGCCCCGCCTCCCGGCCCGACTCAGCATCCTTGCCGAGTTCGGTATTTTATATCAGGAATCAGGAATCAGAACTGAATGACGACGGGGCTTCTGATTCCTGAAACCAGACATCCCGCCGCGTTGGCGGCAAACCAAAGCGTTCGTCGTAATCCATTCCGGTCAGATACAACCCGTCTGCCATGAACGTCGGCGCCGCCTGCGTCCGGTCGCGCGCCGCCAACAATTCCGCGATCCAGTCCCCCGGCTGTTTTCCGCTGCCGACCCACAACAACGCGCCCACCATGTTGCGCACCATATGGTGCAAAAACGCATTGCCCGAACACGCGAAACGAATGAACGCGCCATACCGCGTCACCGAAAAGGTCGTCAGCGTTTTGACCGGCGATTGCGCCTGACACTGCGCCGCCCGAAACGAAGAAAAATTGTGCGTGCCCACCAACCCTTGCGCCGCCGCCGCCATTGCCGCCGCATCGAGCGGTCGGTGATACCAGCCGACGCGCCCCGCCCACAGCCCGGGACGCTCCGACCGATTGAGCAGCCAGTAAGTGTAGTGCCGTGCTGTCGCCGAAAAACGGGCGTGAAAATCGGCGGCGACCGGTTGCGCCCAGCGCACCGCCACCGTCGGCGGCAAATGCGCGTTGACCCCGCGCACCCAGGCCGTCAGCGGTCGCGCCACCGGCGCATCGAAATGCACCACCTGCGCGCTGGCGTGAACACCGGCATCGGTACGACCGGCAGCGATCGTGCGCACCGGAACCCCGGCAATGGCTGCCAGCGCCGACTCCAGCGCCTCCTGCACGCCAATGCGGTCAACGCGATGGGGAGCCAAGCAAATGCTTTCCTGTGAAAGCGCCGCACAGGCTGCTCCCCTCTCCCCTTGTGGGAGAAGGGTTGGGGGAGAGGGGGCTGAACCCCCATCCCCACCCCAGCCCTCCCGGCCCTCTCTCCCGACCTCTCTCCCACAAGGGAGAGAGGAGGGAAATGCCTCCCCTCTCCCGCTTTCCGCGGGAGAGGGGCAGGGGGAGAGGGATGGAAGGGGAGGGCTTTCTTTCCAGGCCCCCTCACCCTGCCGCTGCCAGCCGCAAAACCCCGCGCCGTCGTATTCGACGCACAGCGCCAAGCGACCAAGTGATCGCCCGGCAGTCATCGGCAACCTTCCTCACAAGCAGATGAAAACACGCGCAAGATTTCAGGAAATAAAAAAATGGAAGTGTACCGTATCAGAGGTCAGAGGTCAGAGGTCAGAGGTCAGAGATCAGAGATCAGGAATCAGAACCCTGTCATTCTGAGAGAGATGCCATAGGTCGCTGGTGAGCACAGCGAACCGCGACGTTTTGGCCTCACGCGGAGACGCGGAACGCGCGGAGGACACAAACTCCCTCCCCTTCAAAGCGCCCCTCCTCGCGCCTTCGCGTGAGGAGGTTCATGGATTCTGCGTCCTGCGACTTCGCGCAGGATGACACGCTTCGCTTTGCGCGGAATGACGAATGTTTTTCTCCGCGTTCTCCGCACCTCCGCGTGAGAACAAAAAGGGCGCGATAAATCGCGCCCCTACGCCCCCCTCCCCCAAAAAAAAGCGCCGCGTTTTTCAACGCGGCGCGATGCTCTCAAAACATCTCAATCACGACAGACTTTGCAGTATCGCATTCGCTTCGGCTTTCTGCTGCTCATCGCCTTCCTGCAACACTTCCTGCAAGATTTCGCGGCAGGCTTCGGCATCGCCGGTCGCCTGATAGGCGCGGGCGAGGTCGAGCTTGGTCGCCGCATCGTGCCACTGCCCTTCAATGATCGACGGCGACAAGTCTTCTGCGATGCTGTCGTTTTCCGAGAAATCAAGATCAGCCAGGCTGGGCGCACGAAGCATCGGTTCTTTCTCCTCATCGATTTGCGGTGGCGAATCGAGTTCGTCCAGATTGAACTCAATATCCGGCTGCCGTTTGGTCGTCGTGATGTCCACCCGCTCTTCCGCTTTTCCGTAATTCTTGAAGCGGCTCAATTCTTCCAGGTCGAGATCGACGCCGAAGTCCTCTTGCGCCGGAGCAGTGTCCATTCCGAAAGTGAAATCTTTCGGCGGCGGTTGCGTCGGAATCCCCCGCGCTTCAACGGCACGGTTGGCAATATCGGCTGCCCGTTCGGCAATCGATTTGCTTTCCATCGGCGCGAAACCGCGCGGGTCAACCACCTGCCCACCTACTTGCAAAGGCTCGGTGGCGATGTTGGTGCTGGTGATCTCGCCGTCCATCAGCCCGGTGGTGGTGGTAGCAAAAAGTGTACTGCCCGGCAACAACCGTTGTCCGATCGTCACTGCTCTTTGCCAGTATTCGCCTTTACCTTGCGTCAAACCATGCAGTTGTTGAGCGGCTGCCTCGAACTCCGTCGTCTTCTTCTGGTCGGCGTAAACTTCCAGCAACTTCAGGAAAACGTCTTGACGGTCAGGCCCGCGTTTCAGCGCGTCTTGCAGAATTTCTTCCGCCTGCTGGGCGCGGCCATACGCCAGATAAACATCGGCCTCAGCCAACGGATCGACTTCGCCGGTGTCGATGCTGCCCAAGCCTTCGCGGCTGAATTCGCTCAGAATCGAGTTGCTGCTGGCTGTCGCGTTCGAAGGACCGCGGGCAGCCCCACCGGCAACCGAACTGATCGACGAATGCGGCGACATGGTTCCGCTGGTTGTCGTCGTGCTGGTCGTGGTCGCGCCGAACAAGCTGTCCACAGCGACCTCTTCGGCACGGCGACGGCGGTACGCAAAGAATCCTCCGCCCAGCACGAGCAATCCCAAAGCGCCAAGAACCACCAGATAATTTTCCGACACCGTTTCAAAGACGGTTTCCAGAAGCGTCGGGGGCGGCGGCGGTGGCGGCGGCGGTGGTGGCCGCGTCGTTCTTACCGGCTGTTGCGGCGGTGGCGGCGGCGGCGGCGGCGGTTCCTGAGTTACCACTTGCTCCTGCTGCTGTCGGCGCGCGGCCTCATCACGCTCTTGCTGCTGACGCGCAGCTTCATCACGCTCCCGCTGCTGGCGCGCGGCCTCATCGCGTTCTTGCTGCTGACGTGCAGCTTCTTCACGCTCTTGCTGTTGACGTGCAGCATCGCGCTCTCGCTGCTGGCGCGCGGCTTCATCACGTTCTTGCTGCTGGAGCGAGGTTTCCGCCTGCTTCTGCATCCGGGCGAGTTGCTCGTTCTGGAGATCCAGCGCCCGCTGCAACTTTTTCACCATTTCGTCGAGATCTCTGACGCGCGATTTCTCCTCCGCCAGCGCCTTTTCCAACGCCAACTTCTCCTCAGCGTGGGCGTTTTTAACGGCCTCAAGCTCGGCGGCGGAAGCTCTACTGCCTGCGGCCTGCCCGCGCTCACCCCGCGTGCCGCTACCGGCTGAAACAATCAGTTGACCTTCTCCCCTGCCAGGCCCACCAACGACTTCCGTCTGTGTCGTGATCGCGCCTTCTGACGTCGTGGTTCCCGAACCCGGACGAACCTGTACCGGTTGACCGGCCAGTTCTCCGAGGTAGTTGCGCCATTCGGCGACTTGCACACGCACCACGCGATTGGCCTCGCGCGCATCCGTTGCCGCCATTTCTTCATGGCTCGGAATTTGCAGAACTGCGCCGCTGCGCAAGCGATTCATGTTCTTGCCGATGAACGCACCCTGATTGGCTTCGTACAACGCCGTCAGCGCCTGGTTCAACGTAATATCATCGGTTTTGTGCGCCTGCGCGATTCCCGACAGGGTATCGCCGCGCTGCACGGCGTAACCGTCGTCCGACGCTCTGGCCGTGCCAGCCGCCCTGCCACCGCCTATGGGCGTCGGTCGCGGTCGCACCCGTGGCGCCGGCGCCGCTGCCGTGGTCGTCGTTGTGGCTGTCGGCGGGGTCGCCGCTGGCGCTGTTGGCGCCGCGGTCGCACGCGCTTGCGCCCGACCGGCGACCGTCGCCTGCTGCGCAGGCACGATCGGTTCGGGCTGTCCGGCACGCGGCGGATCCAGCAACACCGTATATTCACGCAACGCGTGACCCGCCGGCCAGTTGACCTCGACCAGAAGGTCGATGTACGGCTCGGCCACCGGCTGCGACGATGTGATTTTCAGGAAAGCGCTGCCGTCAGCGCGATACTCAAGCGTCACCCTGGTGCGCGTCAGCACCGCCTGGTACACCAAGTCCTTTTCCTGATAAAGCGATGGCGAAGCGATTTTGGCGGTCAACTCAGAGAATTCCTCTCTGGTGCCCATCAAATCAATCTGCGCGCTCAACGCCTGCCCCAGCGCCGATTGAACGGTCAGTCGGCCAAGACCCAAGGCCAAAACACTTTGAGAAAGTGCCAGTGCAACCACCAGCACACCAAACCTGAAGATAGCTTTTTTCTGCATTGCAGCCCCTTAGGGAAATTGATTTCCTGAAGCTAACATAACATCATGGACTTAGCTTCGCAAGCTCAACCTTTAGTTGAGCTTTACCGGACGCCTGAATACCTCCGGACACACTATGTCATATCCAAGCCGCTTTCTCGCATAGCTACTATAAGTTGAGGAAGCCCTTATCGAAAAGCCCATTAGCTAGTATTCTCTCACTTAAAGCACTTTTTTTCACAGACTGTTGCATTCATGCAAGCAGCTTTTCCCCTTTTTGCGACTTGCGGGGGTCAGGGATCGGTTTTTGGGCGGATTACGCCTCACTTATCCGCCCCGCTATCGGATCCCTGACCGCTGATTCCCGTTACCGCTGCCGCAAAATCATCAGCATCCGCCGCACCGGCTCCGCCGCGCCCCACAACAACTGGTCACCGCAGGTGAACGCCGACACGTATTCGTTGCCCATGTTGAGCTTGCGCAGCCGACCGATCGGCACTGTCAGCGTACCGCTGATCGCCGCCGGCGTCAGTCCGCGCACGGTGTCCTCTTTGTGGTTGGGCACGACCTTGACCCATTCGTTACCCGCCGCCAGCATGCCCTCAATCTCATCGAGGGGCACATCGCGTTTCAGCTTGATGGTCAAGCCCTGCGAATGGCAGCGCATCGCGCCGACCCGCACGCAAATACCGTCCACCGGAATCGGCGCTTTTTCGAGACCGAGAATTTTGTTGGTCTCCGCCTGTCCCTTCCACTCTTCGCGGCTCTGGCCGTTGTCCATCTCCTTGTCGATCCAGGGGATCAAACTTCCGGCCAGCGGCGCGCCGAAATTCGCGGTCGGCAATGTCTTGCCGCGCAATACCTCGGCCACTTTGCGGTCGATCTCGAGAATCGCCGACGCCGGATCGGCCAGTTCCGCGGCCACGGTCTGATTCAAAACGCCCATTTGCGCCAGCAATTCGCGCATGTGTTGTGCGCCCGCGCCCGACGCAGATTGGTAGGTCATCGAACTGACCCACTCGACCAACCCCTGACGAAACAACCCGCCCAGCGCCATCAGCATCAGGCTCACCGTGCAGTTGCCGCCGATGTAATCCTTCACACCTTTATCCAGCGCCGCATCGATGACTCCGCGGTTGACCGGATCGAGCACGATCACCGCGTTGTCCTTCATTCGCAACGCCGACGCCGCGTCGATCCAGTAGCCCTGCCAACCGGCTGCCCGCAGCTTCGGATAGACTTCGTTCGTGTAATCGCCACCCTGGCAGGTCACAATCGCTTCCATCGCCGACAACGCCGCGATATCGGAAGCGTCCTTCAATGGCGGCGAGGCTACGCCGACATCAGGCGCCGCACCGCCGACATTCGACGTGGTGAAAAACACCGGCTCCAACCCGGCAAAATCATTTTCTTCGCGCATCCGGGTCATCAACACCGACCCGACCATTCCGCGCCAACCGACAAATCCAATTCGTTTCATGATGTTCTTCCTTTGTTGATTTTATTTTAACCACGAAAGACACGAAAAGTGTTGTTTGAGCACTTCGGTTAAACAGCGTCAAATTTTTCGTGCCTTTCGTGCTTTTCGTGGTTAAAAAAGAGCCTTCCCCTACAAAGCTGCTACCACCGCATCGCCCATCTCGCGCGTGCCGACTTTCTTCATTCCTGCTTCCCAGATATCCGCCGTGCGCACACCCGCATCCAGCACACGCGACACCGCCGCTTCGACCCGCTGCGCCGCCGCTTCGTTGTTCAGACTGTAGCGCAGCAACATCGCCGTTGACAGAATCGTCGCCAGCGGATTGGCGAGGTTCTTGCCCGCGATGTCGGGCGCCGAACCGTGGATCGGTTCGTACATCCCTTTGCCGTGCTCGTCGAGCGACGCCGACGGCAACATACCGATGGAGCCGGTCAGCATCGACGCTTCGTCCGACAAAATATCGCCGAACATGTTGCCGGTGACGATCACATCAAACTGCTTCGGATTGCGCACCAGTTGCATCGCCGCATTGTCCACCAGCATGTGCGACAATTCCACATCAGGATACTCCTTCGCGGTTTCGATCACGACATCGCGCCACAACTGCGTCGTCTCAAGCACATTCATCTTGTCCACCGAACACACGCGCTTGTTGCGTTTGCGCGCCGCGTCAAACGCAACTTTCGCAATCCGACGAATCTCGCTCTCCGAATAGATCATCGTGTTGAAACCGACACGTTCCTGCTTGCCGTTGACCGCGCGCGTTTCGATTCCGCGCGGCTCGCCGAAATAAATATCGCCGGTCAACTCGCGCACAATCAGAATGTCGAGACCGGCCACTACGTCGGCTTTCAGCGTCGAAGCGTTCGCCAGTTGCGGATACACCACAGCAGGCCGCAGATTCGCAAACAGGTTCAAATCCTTGCGAATGCCGAGCAGCCCGCGCTCCGGTCGTTGCGGACGCGGCAGATTGTCCCACTTCGGCCCGCCGACCGCGCCGAGCAACACCGCGTCGGCAGCGCGCGCCTTGCGTTGCGTCTCCTCGGGGTACGGATCGCCGGTGGCGTCCACCGCACAACCGCCCAGCAAGCCGGTGTCCATCTCCAGCGCAATCGCGCCCTCTTTCTGCAGCGCGGAAAGCACCTTCACCGCTTCCGCCACAATTTCCTGACCGATGCCGTCACCGGGTATGACCAAAATTTTTGCCATCACGACTTCCTTTTGTTAATTGATTTAAACCACAAAAACTTTTAACCACGAAAAAACACGAAATTTTCTAAACTCTTTGCATCATGTTTTTCTGATCCCTGATTCCTGTTCACGCGAAGGCGCGAAGCCGCGAAGCCGCGAAGGGAAAGCCCCCTTTTCAAAGGGGGTGCCCGCCGAAGGCGGGCGGGGGTTTGTCACCCTCCCCTTCAAGGGGAGGGCTGGGGTAGGGATGGGGTTCATCATTTTCCCCTCCCCTTCCCCCCTCTCCCCCACCCCTCTCCCGCAAGCGGGAGAGGGGATCTGATTCCTGACCTCTGACCTCTGACCTCTGACCTCTGACCTCTGACCTCTGACCTCTGACCTCTGACCTCTGACCTCTGACCTCTGACCTCTGACCTCTGACCTCTGACCTCTGACCTCTGACCTCTGAC